>ULNN01031373.1_pt1 | contig 102677 bp, 97 predicted proteins | sample 1951931 | NCBI WGS metagenome assembly ULNN01 (sample SAMEA4835578, study PRJEB28245) | human gut metagenome | biome: gut microbiome; material: fecal sample | place: Denmark | collected 2008
GAAAAGCAAGCAGAAAACCCAAAACCGGAAACTGATCGGAAAGATCTGGAAATCAGGGTTGAAATCATATCCATGACAGAAGAAAATTACACATTGTTATTTCCATATATGTATGATAGAGTTAAAATGAATGAAGGAATTTTACAACAATCCTTTGTATATTTGGGAGGAGGAAAAATATGTCATTAAAGTTAAAAGATGAAGATTCCACAAAACGCATGAAAGATATGCAGGAAGAATTAAAAGATCCTTCACTGGGGGAGTTCAGCGATTTAGAACAGGATCCATATGTCATTGAATCCAAAAGGACAACTCCGATCGATAAGCCTGTTTATCAACCGGATGGAAAGCTTTCATCTGTAACAGATAGAAATCCATATATTTTGTCAGAGGAAAAACAAGCGCGAATCTTTGGAGAAGATTTAGGTGACAAAGAAATAAGAAAAAAGTCCGTCCGTAAGGAAGTGATGATAGTTATGTTTGTCGGGCTGGCTTTGTTGTTCGCGGGACTTGCGGCATATGTACATAATGATCTGTTTTTAAGAAAAGCTGAGACCGTACCAGGTATTGTAACAGAAAAACGTATGCATAGAAATCATGCAACCTGCACCATCTTTGTGGATTATGAAGTAGATGGGAAAACATATAATGAGATATATGTGGGTGATGGACATGATATGCAGATAGGGCAGAAGGTAACGGTATATTATGATCCGGAGAAACCAACCAAAATAACGGATGGAAGGAAAATCCCGACAATGTCTGTCTATCTTGTTATAATAGGAGGGGCTTTGTTCCTGATAGGCGGTTATCTCGTATTCTGGATGAACCAGAATCCTGACAAGGGGATTGAGATTTATAACAGGATATTCAAGAAGCGTGATAAATAAACAGAAGCTGTGTGTAATAGAAGAAGTTTTGTAAAACTTTAAACTAATAGATAATTTAAGCCCTCCCCGATATAATATAGTATTATACACAAAGGGAGGGCTTAGTTATGCCGGTACAGGATGAGCATGTAGACCGGACTCCGTGGATAATTGACCATGAGATTCCGATATTTAAGGGAGAGGACAGGGCATATGTGGATGCGCTGATTTATGTGGAGAAAGAATAAGAAGATGACGTTGGAGAAGATTAAGCAGATATTGCATACAAGTGAATATGATTTCCTGCGGACAAATGAGCACCTGGGAGAGAATATTATCCTTCTGACATTGGGCGGAAGCCATGCGTATGGCATAGATAAAGAAGAATCTGATGTGGATATCCGGGGAATTGCGCTGAATACAAAACCGGAGATTCTGCTAGGAAATGATTTTGATGCCGTGGTGGATGTACCGACGGATACAACGATTTATTCGTTCAATAAGATGCTACAGCTGCTTTCTTCGAACAATCCGAATACGATAGAGATCTTAGGTTGTCGTCCGGAACAGTATCTCCATCTGACGCCGGTTGGACAGGAACTGCTCGATAACCGGAAGATGTTTTTGTCGAAGTTATGTATTCATTCGTTTGGAGGGTACGCTTCGGCGCAGATGCGCAGACTGCAGAACAAGGCCGCACGGTTGATGGATCAGACAGAACATGAGACATACATCTTAAAAAGCATTGAGAATGCAAAATATGATTTTAAGAGCCGGTATTACCCATATGATGAGGATTCTGTCCGGCTGTATATCGACGAGTCTACGCAGCCGGGATATGACAGCGAGATATTCATGGATGTTGCACTCACGCATTATCCGCTCCGGGACTGGACCGGTATGTGGAATGAGATGAAATCAATCGTAAGCGGGTACAACCGGATTGGGAAGCGCAACGAGAAGGCAATCTCCCATGATAAGCTAGGGAAGCATATGGCACATCTGCTCCGGTTATTCATGATGTGTATTGATATTCTGGAGAAGGAAGACATCATCACGTACCGGGCAGAGGAGCATGACCTTCTGATGCAGATTAGGAATGGAGAATTTCTGGATGAGAATCGTCAGCCGACTGCGGACTTCTACGAGATCCTGAACGAATATGAGAAACGGTTTGATTATGCAAAGGAACATACTTCGCTTCCGGAAATTCCGGATTATAAGAGGATTCATGAATTCAAGATGTATGTGAATGAACAGATTGTGAAGGGAACTATTTAGCGAAACGATATAAATATACGTTGGGATTCCTTGATGAAAATTGTATTATTGTGCAGAAAATGTACGAAAAATGCAGAAAAATGTAATAGTAGTTTTCAGACATACATGGTACAATATTGAGAGGATGCAGGAATGTGAATTTTGCACCAAAGAAAATATGCGATCTGAGTCGCATAGCAATCAATTAACTTGTTGTTAGGGAGGGTTTTAGTATGTCAGGTTCAACAATTGCTATTATTATCATTATCGTGGCATTGCTGGTCATCTTATTTACCAGTTATGTCAAATCACCACCGGATAAGGCGTATATTATTTCCGGTTTAAGAAAGACACCGAAGATTCTGATTGGTAAAGCGGGTTTGAAGCTTCCGTTCTTTGAGCGGAAGGATGAACTTCTGATCAAGCAGATCAGTATCGATATCAAGACGGGCGATTATGTTCCGACACTGGATTTCATCGGTGTTAACATTGATGCAGTTGCGAAGGTTAAGATCCGTACGGATGAAGAAGGTATCCAGCTTGCCATGAAGAACTTCCTGAATATGAAGGAACCGCAGATCATGGAAGCACTGGTGGATTCCCTGCAGGGTAATATGCGTGAGATCATCGGTACGATCAGTCTGAAGGATTTATGTAACGACCGTAAGTCCTTCGGTGATCAGGTGCAGGAGAAGGCGCAGGTGGATATGAATCGTCTGGGTATTGAGATTATTTCCTGCAACATCCAGCACGTAGAGGATCAGAACGACCTGATCATCGCACTTGGTCAGGATAACATGGCAGCGATCCAGAAGAATGCAAGTATCGCCAAGGCAAACGCAGACCGTGATGTAGCAATCGCACAGGCACAGGCGAGAAAAGAAGCGAACGATGCGAAGGTATTGTCCGATACGGAAATTGCTGTTAAGCAGAATGAACTGTCAATCAAGAAGGCAGAATTAAAGACAATCGAAGATACGAAGAATGCGGAAGCAGATGCAGCTTACGAGATTCAGAAGGAAGCACAGCGTAAGACAATCGAGGTTACAAAGACCGAGGCAGATATCGCACGTCAGGAGAAGGAAGTTGACCTGAAGAAGGAAGCCGAGGTTATGGAGCAGTCCCTCGATGCGGATATCCGTAAGAAAGCGGAGGCAGACAAGTTCGCAAGACAGCAGCAGGCAGATGCAGAGCTTTACAAGCGTCAGAGAAATGCCGAGGCAGATAAGTTCGAGAAGCAGCAGGAGGCCGAAGCGAAGAAAGCACAGGCAGAAGCAGAGCTTTTCGCAAAGCAGCAGGAGGCAGCAGGTATCCGTGCTGTCGGTGAGGCAGAGGCGAAGGCAATCGAGGCAAAGGGTCTCGCAGAGGCAGAAGCCTTAGAGAAGAAAGCCGAAGCGATGAAGAAGTATGGACAGGCAGCCATGATGGAGATGATCGTGAAGGCATTGCCGGAGATGGCAAAGGCAATCGCCGAGCCGCTCTCTACGATTGACAAGGTAACGATCATTGACGGCAACGGCGAAGGCTCCGGTGTTGGTTCGATGGGTTCGTATGTGCCACAGGTACTTGCGAAGACGATGGAGTCTGTGAAGGAAGTTACCGGTATTGATATCGCAGATATCATGCGTGCAAGTACATACGATGCGAAGGTTAACAAGAATGTGAACATCACAGGCCTGGATGGAATCAAGGTAGAAGCTCCTGCAGAGGCGGGAACTTCCGCGGATACAACTGTGGAGTAAGATATTGTGTAAAACAGAAAACTTTTAAGATAAAAGGAAAGGCACCTTAACTGGTGCCTTTCCTTTTATCAATCAAATTTCATTCATTGTGAAAGTAAATGAAACTTGATTCGCGAAATCCTGCAGTTTTATCACGTAAAAAAGCAGGTAACGGGAATCGAACCCGCCTATCCAGCTTGGGAAGCTGGTGTTCTACCAATGAACTATACCTGCAATAAAATAAATATAGTACAGACAGGCGCGAAAGTCAAGCACCGGATTGCCCGGAAGATGCAGCAAAAAAGGGTTATTGTAAATCGCGGAATCCTATATTATAATATTTTATTATGCTTAAATCAGATCTGGAAGGAGTAAGGTAAGAAATGTCTTTTAACAATAATACAAGGACAGACATTCAGATAAGAAGATTCACATTTCGGATCGTCATTGTGTTTTTGCTTGCCATCACTGTTGCAACAGGAACCATCACTTTGATCCTGACAAGAAAATCCTCCCGGGAAATGAAATCAAAGGTTGTAAACCTGATACAGGCAAACACCCAATTGCAGATATCAAATCTCAATCAGTATCTGGGAAGAATCGAAGATACCGCAGCATTGCTGTTCTCGGATGATATCTATTGTGAGTATGATGCAACGAAAGAGGGGCAGGATGCATTCGGGAAGATACAGCGGGAAACAGCAATTGAAAAACGTTTACAGGATATTAATATTCTTCAGAACTTTTCTGATTTTGGAATTGTATACGCAGATGACTCATCGCTTGGCGCAATATCGAATACGACGCTCGAGTTGTTCCCGAATGGTGGACTATATGCGTATCTGGAAGGGCATATTACGGACGAGAGGAAAGAGTCCGGCTGGTTTTTCGATTATGAGCGGTGCTATGACCGGCTGTATTACGTAAAAAAACTGAATGCGCATGCAATCATTGTGGCAGCATTTTATAGTCGGGAACTGAGCCAGTCTTTTACAGATATGGAGGATGTGCCGGGGATGCAGAGCTATCTTGTGGATTCGGCGCATTCAATCGTTTATGCAGAATCAGGAGAGATACTTGGGCGGAATGCAGAAGAAGTCTGGAACGATCTGCCGGATGGATATAGCAATTACCGGATTATAGGTGACAAGGAAGTTGTAGTAGTTGGAACCTGCAAGAACGACTGGCAGGTAATATGTGTGGCTCCGGAGAACGTGTTATTTGCAGAACAGGTCAGAATCAACCAGTTTGCCATAATTGTATATATTATTATGCTTGTGGTTGCTATGTCGGCAGCAGGAATTCTGTATTCACAGGTGGCGGTAAAGGATGGCGTGCTTTCGCAGATCAGGCAGAAAGCAGATTACGATCAGCTGACAAATGTGTTGAATAAGCAATCATTCCGTGATCTGGTAGATACAAAGCTTGCACATGCAGGAGAAGGAACAAAGCATATCTGCATGATGCTGGATATGGATAATTTTAAGATGGTAAATGATACATATGGGCATCAGGAAGGGGATAAATTTCTTAAGAAATCCGTAGTAATCTTCCGGGAAAATCTTGGAACACAGGCAATCATCGGGCGTATGGGCGGAGATGAGTTTGCGGTGTACATTCCATTTGAGCATGAGGAGGAGGCCGTTATACGGGAGGAGGTTGCCCGGAGGCTGGATGCACTTTTGGATGCATTTCATAAGCAGTTTGATACACACTATGAATCGTGTAAAGTCTCACTTTCAGCAGGAATCTGTCTGAGAATTGCGGTAGATGAAATAAAACTTGGATTCGAGGAATCTTATCAGATGGCGGACCGTGCGTTATATGTATCAAAAGAAAACGGAAAACATCAATACAATTGGTATGAGGATTGATTGGCAGATATGAGGTACAAGGGAAAAATGAAAAATAAATATCGTGGAATCAGCATCTGTCTCATTGTATGTCTGATTTTCTTATCCGGGTGTTCCAGAAATAGCAAACCGGTAGTCTATGAATCCACGACGGAGATTTCCTACTCCTGGTGGGGAAATGATGACCGGCATCGGTACACACTACAGGCATTGGATATATTTACAGAACAAAACCGGGGACAGATAGAGGTGCAGGCAAACTACGGAAGCTGGGAAGGATACGAGAACAAAATGCATATTTATATGCGCTCCCACAATGCACCGGATGTGATGCAGATTAATTATGCGTGGCTGTCGGAATATACAGACGAAGAAAATGGCTTTTATAACTTGTATGATCTGAAAGACATCATTCACCTGGAGAATTACACTCCGGAGGAGCTTGCTTATGGGGAAATGGATGGAAAACTGTATGCCGTTCCGATTTCATTTAATACACCAATGTTTTATTATAACAAGACGATTTACGCATCGTATGGCTTGGAGATCCCGAAGACGTGGGATGATCTTTTTGCAGCGGCAAAGGTTATGAGCCGGGATGGTATCTATCCGCTTGGAACGACAAAAAAACAACTCTTTCTGATGTTGGTTGCATATCTTGAACAGATAAAGGGAAAGGAGTCCGTGAAAGCAGATGGGTCATTGCAGCTGACAAAAGCAGATATTGCATTTATGCTTGATTTCTATAAGCGTCTGATTGATGAAGATGTGCTGATGCCGATCGACTCCTTTGATCGAAATGCTTTTTCGACAGGAAAGGCAGCGGGAACGCTTGCGTGGATCAGTGATGCAGCAAATTATTGTACACCATTGGAAGAGAACGGTGCGGAGGTTATTGTAGGCGATTATCTGCAGGATGCAGCTGCGAAGAAATTCGGATGGTGTGTAAAACCGGCTACGATGTATGCCATCAGTGCAACAACGGAGTATCCGGAAGAAGCGGCAAAGCTTCTGGAGTTTCTGCTTAATAGCAGGGATATGGCACAGCTGCAGGGAACCGAAAAAGGTATTCCAATCAGTGACGCGGCAAAGGCAGCACTGCAGGAAACTCAAAAGCTCAGCGGTTATGAGAAACAGGCAGATGACATGCGTGAAAATTACGCAGACCGGCTGGAGATATTGCAGCCGGTATTGGAGAACGAAAGCGTCTATGATGGTTTTAAGGCCAATGCGGACTATTATATCTATGATAAGCTTTCCGAAGATGAAGTCGTAGAAAAATTATATGAAGCAATTTACTGATATCCGGGAAATCAATCCAGTGTGATTTCATGGATGATTACAGAAGAATGCAGAGAAGGAAGGATGAACAAAGTGGCATATAAAAGCGTAGATGAGTTAGAGCATTTCCGGTTTGACGATTGTCAGATCGATACATTTGCAGTGACAGAAAATGGTGTGGAGCTTATGGTAGAAGCACTGATTGTGAAAGCGGACAACAGCCAGAATACAAATTATACAGAAAGCTACGCCGGTACGACGAAGATTCGGATTACTGATGGAAAACTGATCCGGTGTGTGCGTGATGGCTACAAGTATTATGATGCAAATGATGTGCTGCAGTCCGAGGTTCCGGACTACGAGCTTTCCGTGGTGGAGACAGCGGAATTCCCAAAGAGTTGCGTGGGTGCATATCTCTTCGAGATGAAGCAGGATGCGGATGGATACGTGCTTGGAATCGAATTTGTGGATCCGGAAGATCAGACTGTCGGTAATTCTTATCAGGTTTATGTGACAGGCACGCAGGTTGCAATGCTCTGGGAGCAGTATATGAATCGGGTTCAGTCATAATGCAGACGGAAATACCGGTGAGATGATTATTCTCAATAAAGATACTGTGCAGGTAAGTCGTTTCGGGTATTGAAAATGTAGAAATTTTTGCGGCTATTTCAAAAAAATGTAGCAAAATTCATAATTGACAATTAAAAAAGTATAAGTATAATATTGGTAGTACCAAAGTGGTGCTACCAATTTGCTTTTTTAGGAGTTAGAGAATCATTATGAAATACTTACGACAGTTTCTGTTAATTTTGTTTATCTCCTTTTTGGGAGAGTTGTTAAAATACCTCCTGCCATTGCCGATCCCGGCAAGTATCTATGGCATGGTGATTTTATTTATCGGGTTGCTCAGTGGAATCATTAAGCTTGATGCAGTTAAGGATGTCGGGAAATTCCTGATCGAGATTATGCCGGTTATGTTTATACCGGCAGGGGTTGGTCTGATGGCATCATGGGGTACATTGAAACCGGTGTTAGTACCGGTCAGTGTGATCACGGTTGTAGCACTCATTGCGGTTATGGGTGCAACCGGACGTGTATCCCAATGTGTGATCAAGAAATCCAAAGCAAAAGAAAAGGCAAAGGAGCAGGAAATATGAAAGATTTATTTCAGACATCCATGTTCGCAGGTGTGACACTCAGTCTGCTTGCGTATCTGGCAGGTTTATTATTAAAGAAAAAGTTTAAGCTTGGAATCTTCAATCCATTGCTCATCTCGATGATCCTTACGATTATCGTGCTTGTATGTGCGCATATTGATTATGACACGTACTACAAGGGGGCCGTGTACTTAAGCTGGTTTCTGACACCGGCTACGGTCTGCCTGGCGATTCCGCTGTATGAGCAGTGGCAGTTACTAAAGCGGAATGTCAAAGCCGTGATGCTTGGAATCACGGCAGGTGTACTTACGAGTCTGACGACGGTATTTGTACTGTCGAAGCTCATGGGACTTACCCATCAGGAATATGTGACAATGCTTCCGAAGTCCATTACGACAGCCATCGGTATGGGAGTATCGGAAGAACTTGGCGGTTATGTGACAATCACGGTTGCCGTCATCGTAGTAACAGGTGTGATTGGCAACATCTTAGGCGAGTTCATATGTAAGCTCTTCCGTATTACGGAACCAATCTCCAAGGGACTTGCACTTGGGTCTTCATCCCATGCAATCGGTACAGCCAAGGCAATCGAGATGGGCGAAGTGGAAGGCGCGATGAGCAGTCTGGCAATCGCCGTCACCGGAATCCTGACCGTTGTACTCGCATCTGTCTACGCAAATTTCATGTAAGGAAGGGAAAAGGATATAATTGATAGTTGCACATCAAGGATTATGAATGTGAAATGCATATATTTTAATATTAATTCGTGAAATATGCATATGTTTGAAACTTAGAAGTTCTTAGTGTTCTGTGAGTTATTCAGCAATGTTTGAACACGATGTTCAAACAAGCCGCCACTGAGCCATGGATGGCGAATTGGCGGCGGTTGCGTGAGAAAATGATGTGTATATCAGAACAGTTAGAACTTCTTAGTTTCAATACATCGCATATGAAATGAAATAATATTAAAATATATGTATCACAACATATGCAATTAGGAATTAGGAGGTGTTCGTTATGATTATTACAATTGGTAGAAAATGTGGCTGCTGCGGCGACGAGATCGGTCATGCGTTGGAACAGATCTATCATATTCCATTTTATGATCGGTCGGTCATCTCAGAGCTTGCAAAAGGGTATGGAATGTATGACCGGTATCCGGATTTCTATGGGGAAACCCCGATGGATACACTGATGTACACGATATCCCAGACAGAGAGTGAAAGCGTGTTTTATGAGACACCGAAGAAAGCATTGACCGGAATCCTGGAGGGAAAAAACTGTATTATTTTAGGCCGATGTGGTGATTATGTATTTAAGGACCGGAAGGATAAGCTTGCAATCTTCCTGACCGGGGATGATGCGATGCGGATCGAGGCGATTGCGAAGAAGCATGGAATCTCAGAGCGCCAGGCGAAGAAGCTTGTACAGACAACCGATGAACGCCGGGCGGCATACCACAAATATTATACCGGGGAGACATGGGGCATGGCAGAAAATTATGACCTGTGCCTGAATGTCTCGAAGCTTGGTACGGCAGGTACGATTGCAATGATTGAGCAATATATCAGACAGACTGGATTAGAGTAGGTGATGAGAAAATGGAGAAACAGACAACACAGGAATATGAAAAAGCAATCGCCTATATCATAGACCGGATCAAGGAAGGTTCCCTGCAGCTAGGCAGCAAGCTTCCGCCGGAACGAAGGATTGCCGAGGAGCTTGGCATCGGCAGAAATTCCATCCGGGAAGCAATCAGTATCCTACATGGCATGGGATTGATCGAACGGGTACAGGGATCCGGTAATTATGTGTCAAAGCATGTGGGCGAGTCTATCCGCCAGTCGTTTACGGTGATGCTGGCACTCGGAACGATTACGAAAGAGGAAATATTTGAATTCCGGCGGGTGATGGAGAAGGCAGTCTGCTCAAATCTGATTGCGAAAGGACTGTCCTATGAATATGAGTCAATCTTAGAGACAAAGCTGGAAGAGATGAAGCTGTTCGAGGGCAAGGATCTGACCGATGTGGATAAGGAGTTTCACGACACCCTGATTCAGGCAACCGGAAATCATCTGTGGGCGGTTTTGATGGAGGCCGTGACCGAAGCATACCGGGATTGGATTAACTACGTGATCGAGCTTGCCGATGAACCGGTGCGGACGGAGCTGCTGCAATGTCATGCGGACATTTACCAAAATCTCGTACAGAAAAATGAGCCAGCCATGCTTTTGGCGATTGACAGGCATTATGATTTGATAGAACAGATGGTTTAATTATGTTAAAAATGCTAAAATAACAATCTGTTTGGGTTGTTTTTTTATAGAAAAATACGTTTTACTTTCGACAAAAAAAGGTATACACTTTTCCTTGGGTAGAAAGGATAAAACGAGAAAAGGAGATGGTTTTTTTGGAAGATCTTGCAAAAGACCTGATGGAAGAACTGAACTGTGAGACCGTCTTTACGATTCCAATCTTCGGTGGTATCGACGTATCGGAATCTGTGGTCGTAACATGGATTATCATGGCAGTGCTAGTTCTTGTGGCAATCATCCTGACAAGAAACATGAAGATTGATCACATCAGCAAACGTCAGGCAATCGCAGAGACGATTGTTACAAAGCTGACCGGTATGGTGGAGGATATGATCGGACCGGAAGGAAAAGCGTATGTCCCATATCTGACAACTGTATTGCTGTATATTGGTGTATCAAACATCATTGGATTGTTTGGATTCAAGTCCCCAACCAAAGATTTAAATGTCACGATCGCACTTGCGGTTATGAGCATCGTCTTAGTTGAGGCGGCAGGTATTTACCATCTGGGTGTGAAGAAGTGGCTGCATAAGTTCGTAGAACCGATTGCAATCGTTACTCCGATCAATATCTTAGAGGTATTTACACGTCCATTGTCACTGTGCATGCGACTTTTTGGTAACGTGCTTGGTGCATTTGTAATTATGGAACTGATCAAGATGGTTGTTCCGGTTGTTCTGCCGGCAGTCTTTTCTTTGTATTTTGATCTGTTTGATGGATTGCTGCAGGCATATGTATTTGTATTTTTGACATCACTGTATATCAGTGAAGAAATTGAACAATAAACGAAAAAGGAGATAATTAGTATGGGTACAATAATCGCAATTGGTGCAGGTATTGCAGTTTTAGGAGCGCTTGGCGCAGGTATTGGTATCGGTATTGCAACCGGTAAGGCAGCAGAGGCAATCGCAAGACAGCCGGAGGCAGAAGGTAAGATCAACAAGACATTGATTCTTGGTTGTGCACTTGCAGAGGCAACCGCTATTTACGGTTTCGTTATCGCACTTATGATCATAGTAATGTTGAAGTAATCACAGGAAAGGCAGGGTGGTAACATGCTCCGAGTAGATTGGAATTTATTACTTACCATAATCAATCTGCTGCTTTTGTTCGTGTTGATGCGGATTTTCCTGTTTAAGCCGGTACAGAAGATCATTGCTGCGCGTCAGGAGGAAGCGGACAGACAGTTCAAGGAAGCGGACGAGAGCAAGCAGGCGGCAGAGGAAGCAAGAAAGCAGTATGAGGCAAGTCTTGCAAATGCGGAGGAAACCAAGAAGCAGGTGCTTCAGGAGGCAAGACAGACCGCAGATGCAGAATATAAGCGGATTGTATCAGATGCTGAAAAGACCGCAAAGCAGGTAAAGGAAGATGCAATCACAGATGCAGAGAACCAGAAGGCACAGATACTGAAGAAAGCAGAAAAAGATATTGCCGATATGGTTGTCGATGCAACGGTCAAGATTGTTGGAGAGAAAAAAGGTGCAGACGTGGATAACGCGCTGTACGACAAATTTTTAGATAAAGCAGGTGATGAAACGTGATTCGAGCAGCGAAGGACTATGCAGCGGATTTGAAGCTCGTTGAAAACGCGAAGTCAAATCTGCAGAGCGTAAAGGATATTTTAGAGGCAGTTCCACAGATCGGTGTGGAGTTTGACGATCCAACCGTGTCGTTAGAGAAGAAGCATCTGGTAATCGACCGGGTGTTCCCGAAGGAGATCCGGAACTTCTTAAAGGTGTTGTGTGACAATGGCGATTTCGGATTGTTAGATGAGATCGAGCAGGCATACATGGAGCTGACAAAGACACCGGAGAAGGTAGAGGCACAGGCAGAACTCACATATGTGACACCGCCGACACCGGAGCAGATGGAACGGATCCGGTTGTTCCTTGCGAAGGAATGCAACAATCCGGATATCAAAATCACCGGCAAGGAAGATGCATCCATTAAGAGTGGATTCATCATCCGTGTTGGAAACAAAGAGTATGACTGGAGCGAACAGGGACGTATTGACCAGTTGCAGAAACATATCAATCAGTCGTTGGCAGGCAAGAAGCTGGCAACCGTCAGTGAGGAGAGCATCATTTCCATCCTGCGTGCCGATATCGCAGATTTTGAGCTGGCAGCAAAGGATAAGGAAATCGGTGTTGTAAACTGGGTTGGTGATGGTATCGCGAATGTCGATGGTATCGACCATGCATTTTACGGAGAGATCGTTCTCTTTGATTGTGGTGTCAAGGGTATGGTACAGGATGTAAGACGGGATGAAATCGGTGTTATCCTGTTTGGCCGTGATACAGAGATCAAGGAAGGCAGCCGTGTCGTTCGTACCGGTAAGATGGCCGGTATTCCGGTTGGAGATGCATTCCTTGGAAGAATCGTAGATGCACTTGGTGCGCCGATTGACGGACAGGGTGACATCGCGCAGGATGGTTACCGTCCGATCGAGAACCCTGCACCAAGTATTGTAGACCGTAAATCTGTATCGGTTCCTATGGAGACCGGTATTTTGTCAATTGATTCGATGTTCCCAATCGGTCGTGGACAGCGTGAGCTGATCATCGGTGACCGACAGACCGGTAAGACTTCGATTGCGATGGATACGATCTTAAACCAGAAGGGTAAAGATGTTGTCTGTGTCTATGTGGCAATCGGACAGAAGGCGTCGACAATCGCAAAGTTAGTGAATACACTGAAGAAAAATGATGCGCTGGATTATACGATCGTTGTTGCGGCAACGGCATCCGATCCGGCACCGTTGCAGTATATCGCGCCATACGCTGGTACAGCACTTGCAGAGTATTTTATGTATCAGGGCAAGGATGTTCTGATCGTCTATGATGATCTGTCCAAGCATGCGGTTGCCTACCGTGCAATCTCACTTTTGCTGGAGCGTTCACCGGGACGTGAGGCATATCCGGGTGATGTATTCTATCTGCATTCAAGATTGCTGGAGCGTTCTTCCCGTGTGACAGCCGAGGCTGGCGGCGGAAGTATTACCGCACTTCCAATCATTGAGACACAGGCAGGCGATGTGTCTGCATACATCCCGACAAATGTTATTTCTATCACAGATGGACAGATCTATCTGGAAAGTGAGCTGTTCTTCGCAGGTCAGCGTCCGGCCGTCAATGTCGGACTTTCCGTATCCCGTGTCGGTGGTGCGGCGCAGACAAAGGCGATGAAGAAGGCAGCCGGAAGTATCCGTATCGATCTGGCACAGTATCGTGAGATGGAAGTGTTCACACAGTTTTCTTCCGATCTGGATGAGAACACGAAGAAACAGTTAGCACATGGACGTGCGTTGATGGAGCTTTTGAAGCAGCCACTTGGCCGTCCTTTTACAATGGCAGAGCAGGTTATCACATTGGTTGCTGCCAATGCACATGTATTCAGTGATCTTCCGGTTGAGAAGATCAAGGCATTCCGTCTTGGATTGCTGGATGATTTTGCAAAGAATCATGCAGATATTATCGGACGTCTGGATTCATCGAAGGATCTGGCAGACGATGTGAAGGATGCAATCATACAGGCAGCGAATGAATATAAGCAGAGGAGTCTGGAAGACGAAAACGGAGGGAATTAAATGGCGAATGCAAGAGAAATTTCCACACGTATCAAAAGTATCCAGGACACGATGAAGATCACGAAGGCAATGTATATGATGTCTTCCATGAAGCTTCGGAAAGCAAGACAGAAGCTGGAGAATACAGAACCATACTTCTATGGATTGCAGGAGCAGATTGCAGATATTCTGTTACATTTCCCGGATATGCAGCATCTTTACTTCGATAATCGCGGCAAGGATCTGCATGAGACGGCAAAACGACGTGCATTCATCGTCATAACAGGTGATAAGGGTATGGCAGGTGCATACAACCACAATGTGTTAAAAGAGGCACAGAAGATGGTCGATGAGTCGGATTCCTACCGCTTGTTTGTAGTCGGTGAGCTGGGACGACATTTCTTTTCTTCGCAGGGGTATACGCTCGAAGAGGGATTCTGCTATTCGGCGAACAACCCTTCTATCCATCGTGCGCGTATGATTACAGAGCGCATCGTGGAGTTATATAAAGAGGAAGAATTTGACGAGGTATATGTTGTCTATACGAAGATGGTAAACAGCATGAAGGAAGAGGTTGAAGTGCAGGAGATCCTGCCACTCAAGACGCATGAGTTTATCAAGAAGGAATTGCTTGAAGATTCCCAGAAGGGATTAGGAAACAGTGACCGTGAGGCCGCGGATCAATCCGATGACTGGTTTTTGATCTATCCATCTCCGAAGAAGGTTTTGGAGAAATTGGTGTATAACTATGTAACAGGTTTTATGTATGGTGTTCTTGTTGAGGGCTCGGCAAGTGAGGAAAATGCCAGAATGATGGCGATGCAGGCGGCAACGGACAATGCACAGGCAATGCTGCATGAACTTTCAATCGAGTTTAACCGTGTGCGCCAGGCAGCAATCACACAGGAAATCACCGAGGTGATCGGTGGAGCCAAGGCACTCAAGAAGAAAAAGAAGAAACAAGCGAGGTGAACGATCGCATGATGGAAAATAAAGGTAAGATCGTACAGGTATCCGGACCGGTTGTCGATGTCGAGTTTGCAGATGGGAACCTTCCTCGGATTAAGGATGCCTTGTATGTGATGAACAATGGAAAGAAATGCGTCATGGAAGTATCCCAGCATATCGGTGACAATGTTGTGCGCTGTATTATGCTTGCTGCGAGCGAAGGCTTGTGCAGAGATATGGAAGTGACAGCAACCGGATCCGGTATTCAGGTTCCGGTCGGAGAGCAGACATTAGGACGACTGTTCAATGTACTTGGTGAGACATTGGATGGAAAGGAAAGTCTGGAGAATGGTGAGCATTGGTGTATCCACCGTGAGCCGCCAACATTTGAAGACCAGAGCCCGGTTGTTGAGATGCTGGAAACCGGTATCAAGGTTATTGATCTGCTTGCCCCATATGCAAAGGGTGGTAAGATCGGTCTGTTCGGTGGTGCCGGTGTTGGTAAGACCGTCCTGATTCAGGAGCTGATCCACAATATCGCAACGGAGAGTGGTGGTTATTCCATCTTCACCGGAGTTGGAGAGCGTTCCCGTGAAGGTAACGACCTGTGGAATGAGATGAAGGAATCCGGCGTTCTTGATAAGACGGCGCTGGTATTTGGACAGATGAATGAGTCACCGGGTGCCCGTATGCGTGTGGCAGAGACAGGACTTACGATGGCAGAATATTTTCGTGATGTAAAGAAGCAGGATGTGTTGTTATTTATTGATAACATCTTCCGTTTTGTACAGGCAGGTTCAGAGGTGTCCGCATTGCTTGGACGTATGCCTTCTGCCGTTGGATACCAGCCAACTCTGGCAAATGATTTAGGTGAACTGCAGGAGCGTATCGCTTCCACAAAGGATGGTTCTGTAACATCGGTACAGGCGGTATACGTACCAGCCGATGACCTGACAGACCCGGCACCTGCTACAACATTCTCTCACTTGGATGCAACAACTGTATTGTCACGTAAGATCGTAGAGCAGGGTATCTATCCGGCTGTTGATCCACTGGAATCAACCTCCCGTATTCTGGAGGCAGATGTCGTCGGAGAAGAACATTACCGTGTCGCACGTGAGGTGCAGGAGACTTTGCAGAAGTATAAGGAACTGCAGGATATCATCGCAATTCTTGGTATGGAGGAGCTTTCCGACGAGGATAAGCAGACTGTTTACCGTGCGAGAAAGGTACAGCGTTTCCTGTCACAGCCATTCCATGTAGCTGAGAACTTTACGAACGTCAAAGGTGTATTTGTACCGGTCAAGGAGACAATCCGTGGATTCAAGGCAATCTTAGATGGTGAGATGGATGCATATCCGGAGGCAGCCTTCTTCAATGTCGGTACGATTGAGGATGTAAAGAAGAAAGCAGAAACCCTGTAAAGGATAGAAAGGGGACGGCATATGAATACATTTTCACTCAAAATCATAGCCTGTGACCGGGTGTTTTATGATGGACCATGTGAGATATTGAAATTCCCCGGCTATGATGGACAGATGGCGATTCTGGCACATCACGAGAAGATGACGACGAATATCGAAGTCGGTGAGCTGCATTTCCGGACACCGGATGGAGAAGAGCATGTGGCAATCTGTTCCGACGGACTTCTGAAGGTAAAGAATAACGAGGTTGTTGTACTTGTCTATTCGGCAGAAAAACCGGAGGAAATCGACGAGTTCCGTGCACAGGCTGCGAAGGAACGTGCCATCGAGCAGATGCAGCAGAAACAGAGTATCATGGAATACCACGTATCCCGTGCTTCGCTTGCGAGAGCAATGGCGAGACTGCAGGGACATGACCGGTACGAAGTGAAGTAAATAAAAGGATGAAAAAACACCCAACTGTTTTGATATGTACCCAGAATTCTGGACACATATTTATGAACTAGGTTGAACACATGGATGCTATCCTGTATTGTACAGGTGGCATCCATTTTGTTTTTGCCTGAATTCTTCTGTTATTATAATAATCTATATATTCTTCAATTGCTTGTGAGAATTCTTCGAAAGAAGAATAGTCTTTTTCATTTCCATAATACATCTCATTTTTTAATCTTCCAAAAAATGTCTCCATAATACAATTATCATAACAATTACCTTTTCGTGACATGGATTGTATAATGCCATGTTCCTGTAAGGCATTTCTAAAATAAGCATGTTGATACTGCCAGCCTTGGTCTGAATGAAATATCAATCCTTCAATTGAAGGAAATTTTTCAAATGCTTTATTGAGCATTCTCGTTATCTGTTCAAGATTAGGACTCTTGGACAAATCATATGAGATGATTTCATTTGTATTCATATCCAGCACTGGAGAGAGATAACACTTTCCCCATGAAAAATTGAACTGTGATACATCTGTAGTCCATTTTTGCAAAGGCGATGTTGTGCTGAAATCTCGATTTATTATGTTATCAGCAATCTTACCAACTTCACCCGTATAAGAATGATATTTCTCCTTTGGTCGTTTCCCGGCTAATCCTGATTCATGCATAAGACGCTGAACCCTCTTATGGTTCACCCGATATCCACGATTAATAAGTTCCTGATGAACTCGTCTTACGCCATATCTGCGCTTGTTTTCATCAAAAATACTTTTTATTTCTTCTAGTACTTCCTTATTGCGTTCAGCAACAACATCGTTTCTGCTAATCTCAAAATAGTAAGTAGATCTAGCCATATGCATTGCTTTAAGCAGATACTTTAATTGGTATCCTTTTTCTCTGAGGTCCTTGATGATTGCTGCTTTTTCGCCTTGAGTTGCGCAGCCCATTTTTCTTGCCTCAAGGCGATCCGTTTTTTTATTATTTCATTCTCCGCTTTGATATATTCGTTTTCCGATCTCAAGCGCATCAGTTCTTCTCGTTCTGATTCTGTTAAAGGTAATGGATTTGTTGACTTCTTCATTTTTAATTCCTTTGTTGAACGTCCTTTTTTACTTCCTACTAATCCATTATATCCTTGTGATTTATATTTGTATATCCATTGATAAAGTATTCCTGGGCTAATACCTGCATCTGTGGCAACTTTCCTCTTTGGTATGCCTGCAATGACTTTTAAAACCAGTTCAAGTTTTTCTTCTGGTGTCCACACTTTATTGAACACCTTATGTTTTAAAACTTCTGGACCATGTAAATCAACCAATCCAGACCATTCTCGTATATGTCTTTTGAGAGTATCTGGATTCGTATCCTCTGGGATATCTGGATACAAACCCGAATGATACAATTCAACACACATCAGTTTAAACTCATAACTATAACGCATAAAAATACCCTCCTTACTGGTTGTCCAGTAAAGAGGGTACATATCATTTAGAAGCAGTTGGGTGTTTTTGTCTGTATATTTTTCGTGAAGTGGCATTACTCCCGGTTCTTCAGTGCCTCTTCCATAGGAATCTTCTGAATCTTCTTATACTGCAGGAAACTTAATAATCCGTAACATACAATATCCCAGATCACAACCTGAACATAGATAGATGTTCCGATATGAACATTTTCCAACCAGATATCAAAAGTCCGGAAGAGATAGACAATCATTGTCTTCAAGATGACCGTTGAAAGCGGCAGACTGATTGCTACACTGACAAGGACAGCTATCGCGGTTGAAATAATGTAGATTTTCCCGATTTCTCTGTTGTTGTAACCGAGAATTTTCGTCAGGGAAATCGATTCCGCATTTTTCTCCAACACAATCTTAGAGAGCAGGTAGATAACGATGACGAAGATAATAAGGGAAAGATATTTCATCAAAGGCATCATACGTCCCATCGAATCATTCATCTGGTCACTTAACTTTGAATAGTCCGAAGGTCCCATCGTACTGTAGATGAAACTGTCATCTAAATCATCCAGCGCTTTGTCAGAGAAATATCCTGTGAAATAATCCGCATCTTTCCCGAATGTGTCATTGTAATTATCAATGCTCATAAATACGGAGAAGGCCGACGGGTAATTGAAGCTGCCGGCAATCCGGAAAGAATATTCTTTATCGCCATATTTTTCCACTATTTTAATCGTATCGCCCACTTTATAATTGTTCAGTTTCATGAACGATTTTGAGATGATTATATCCCCTTTTTCCGCAGGCATAGAAACCTGTGTCAGATACTTTGAATTATCTGCGATTCCATATACAAGCACTTCTTTTCCGTCATCATCCGCAAGCGCAGTCAGACAGTATTTTTCAGCAGATGAATCGTCTAGCTCTACCGGTGCTTTGAGTGTATATTGATAGTTTGCAATCAGGTGGTCAAGCACATTGTCTGTCTGGTCATTTAGGATTGGAAGCATGCTGGCGGAGAAGATAAACAGGATATTTGCCATCAGGATACCAATCGCCATCGTGATGTAGTTGGAGCGGTTCTGCAGGATTGTACGAATCCGGAATCTTGTCAAAAACTTGAAGTCCGGAAGCTTTGTCACATGCTTTTTCTTACGTTTTGACAGGTCATGCCGCAGGAAGTTAAGCGGTGACAATCCAAGCATTGATCGAAGCGCAAGGTAGTTGATCACTAACAGAATCACAATCGGAATCACGGTCGTAAGCAGAAAGGCGTTTGCATTCCAGACAACCTTGAATACAGGCAGAGAGTAGGAATGGTAATACATGTCCTCCATGAATTTACGAAAACAAGTGTAACCGCCGATATTTCCGATCACTGCGGCTGCAAGGAATACATACGTGGGTGCAGCCATGTAGTGCCGGATGATTTCGCCTTTTGTATATCCGGAAGCACGCAGGGTTCCGATGGCACCGGCTTCCGATTCAATCGTGCTGAAAGTCATAAGTGCGAAGATGAATGCAAGTAGTGCGATCATGATATAGAGCATCATGATCGTGCTGTTTGTATCGCCATCCATATCTTCCCTTGTAAATGAGATCGCTTTATTGTTCTGCCGCATCAAAAAATCGGTTAGGTAATTTCCCTGTGGAGCGAGCTGTTCGGACAATGTATTCATCAGGTCTGTGCTTGCGTCATAAGAAGCCCGGTCATCAAGACTTCTGTCCGAGAAACGATAAGCAAAGCTGTAGGTAAGCTTGCTTTCAGAGAATTCTTTGAAATAATCTGCAGTGACAAACCCCATGGTAAATGTCGTTGCGCTGAACATCGAATCAGAGTTATTCTCGAACAGACAGCTATAATCCGGGACAGCAACTGTTCCGCAGATTGTTAAATCCTTTCCACCAAAGGTGAGGGTGTCACCGATTTTGAGATTGTTGTTTTCTGCAAAGAGGCGGTCGATGGCAAGTTCTCCGTCCTTCTCCGGTGCGTGCCCTTCAAAGACCGAATATGTATTCAACGCCTCGCGGTTTTCGTAGAGACGGATGGAATAATTGCTGTTGCCTTCAAAGGTGTAATCAAAATTATAGAAGTACTGTTTGTAGATGGTTGCTTTTGCTGTGCCTGAATCTGCCTGGTCAGCGATTTTCTGCAGGTCAGCGACAGAGATTTCACTGTTTGTAGAGAAATGTCCATCCTCCAATTTATATGTCTCGATACCATCGTCGTAGGTGTGCATCATGCTCAGGGAAGTAACCAGCATACCACTGACGATTGAAATCATAAATGTCAGAAACAAAAAGATGGATATGTATTTTCCTTTTTCTTTTCTGATATCCCGAAGGATGCGTTTACGCAGTGGATTTTTGATTGTTTTATCAGCCATATGCATTCACCTACCAATCTAATTCCATCGCCGGTGTCTTTGCTTCGTTTGTATATTCTTTCCGGATCATACCGTCGCGGAGCTTGATCACACGGTCTGCCATGAGTTTGATGGCATCGTTGTGCGTAACGATGATGATGGTATTTCCGTATTTCCGGTTGACGTCTTCAATCAATTTCAGAATATCCTTGGAGGTATTGTAATCAAGGGCGCCGGTTGGCTCGTCGCAGAGCAGCAGATCCGGATTTTTGACGATGGCACGACCGATGGATGTACGCTGCTGCTGACCGCCGGAAAGCTGGCTTGGAATCTTATCCTTATGCTCCCAAAGTCCAAGTGTATGAAGCAGGTCATCGACATCAAGCGGGTTGCTTCCGAGGTAAGCGCCGACCTCGATATTCTCCTTGACGGTCAGGTTCGGAATCAGGTTATAGAACTGGAATACGTAACCTAAGTGTTCACGTCGGTAGAGAGTCATCTGCTTTTCGTTCATGGCAGACATGGCAGCACCGTTGATGATGATCTCTCCCTTATCATAGCTTTCGATGCCGCCGATGATGTTCAACAGAGTGGACTTACCGGAACCGGATGGCCCGAGCAGGACGCAGATCTCGCCTTTCCCGATACCGGTAGAAAGTCCTTTTAAGACTTGTACACGGTTGTCTTTTTCACCATAGAACTTTTCAAGATTGTTGATTTGTAAGAACATGATTTTCCTCCTTTTATGTGACTGCGAATCGTGAAGCAAAACACGAATGCAGGTGATGGTAGCGAGTTGCAGATTATCACATTTCTACGCAGACTCGCTCGCGCTCACTTCCGCACATAGCAGACACTAAACTCACAAAGCACCAATTCTGCGAATTGTTACTCTGTTCGTTAAGTGCTGATGTGCTACAATGGTCTGCTTAAGAACATGTGATAATCTACAACTCTTACCTACCATAATGCTCGTGTTTTGCGATTACGTGATAGGCAGTGAATATAAAACTCCCAAATGCATTAACCTTTTTTCTATTCTCATACGTGAAAACATATGAATATATGTTCATATATAAAATAAACGTGTAATACAGGTTTGTCAAGCGTATTTTCGCTTGCTTTGATGGATGTTTTATGTATTTGGTTAATTGCCGTGGTTATTATAACGCAAAAAGTTAGTCAAAACAAACCATTTATGCAGGATTTTTGAGCTGTTGGGAAATTTTCTCATTTGTGGGTGGCTGGTTGGGTAAAAAAGTTTAGAATAGGGAAAAAACTCTAATGGGAGGAGGTAGAGAAGAGAGCTAGTTGGGTAAAAAAGTCCGGAAACGGGAAATTGCTCCAATGGGAAGCAGATAGAGAAAAAGAAAGTATGGATTGAGAAACAAATCACTCTGTGATACCATAGGAAAGAAATAGAAACAAACAAGAAAACAACCAAGGTACATATGAAATACAAGAAAACAATAATCGATAATTCTTGGAATAAAATCAGGAGGAAATACAAGTGGAACCGAAAGCAGTCGTGAATTTACGAAAAGGAGAAGGTCGTACCATCAAGGCAGGTGGACTCTGGATCTTCGACAATGAGATAGAGAGCGTGATGGGAAGTGTGGAAGATGGCGATATTGTCATCGTACGTGATTTCGATGGATATCCGATGGGACGCGGATTCATCAATCGGAAATCAAAAATTACTGTGCGGATGCTGACCCGAGACGCAGAGCAGGATATCAACGAAGCATTTCTCCGTATGCGGGTGAAGAATGCATGGGAATACAGAAAAGCTGTGATGCAGGGCGATGATCTTACATGTTGTCGTGTGATCTTTGGTGAGGCGGATTTCCTGCCGGGACTCGTGATTGATCGGTTCTCGGATGTGCTGGTGGTGGAATCCCTCGCACTTGGCATTGATTTATATAAGGAACAAATCGTGGATTTGTTGAAAGAGATCATGGCGCAGGATGGTGTCAAGATCCGCGGCGTATATGAGCGCAGTGACGCGAAGGTGCGCAAGAAGGAAGGTCTTGCTCCATATAAAGGATGCATCGGTGCGGAGTTTGATCCGGTTGTTGAGATTGTGGAGAACGGCGTGCATTATAAGGTCGATGTGGCAAATGGACAGAAGACAGGATTCTTCCTTGACCAGAAATACAACCGGCTTGCGATGCAGAGACTGATTAAAGGTCTGACCAGAGGAGAGCAGGAGACACCGTTGCGTGTGCTTGACTGCTTTACACATATGGGAACCTTTGCATTAAATTGCGGTTATGCCGGAGCGAGTGATGTGTTAGGACTTGATATTTCAGAGTTTGCTGTGGAGCAGGCGAGAGAAAATGCGAAGCTCAATCATTTGGAGAAGACTGTACATTTTAAAGAGGCAAATGTATTGGACGAGCTTCCAAAGCTTGCTGAAGCAGGTGAGCAGTTTGATGTCGTAATCTTAGATCCACCGGCGTTTACCAAGTCGCGCGAAGCAACCAAGAATGCAATCAAAGGCTACCGTGAAATCAACCGGAAAGGCTTGCAGCTTGTGAAAAACGGCGGGTATTTTGCAACCTGCTCCTGCTCCCATTTCATGACACAGGAATTGTTCACGAAGGTAATCGGTCAGGCTGCAAACAGCGTGCACAAGCGTCTTCGTCAGGTGGAATTCCGGCAGCAGGCACCGGATCATCCGATTTTGTGGGCGGCGGATGAAAGTTATTATTTGAAGTTTTACATTTTTCAGGTTGTTGAGGAAAAGTAAGAGGTGTAGTAACAAGATGGGAAAGCTGAATGTGTTTTAAGAAGATAAGAGAGTAGATAATCATTATATAAGTGGCTATCTACTCTTTTCGTTTATAGGGTTTCTTTTCATCTGTTTGGTTCAGAAGATAATCAATGCTTGTTTTATAAATCTTGGATAGTTTAATCAGAATATTTGTGGGGATATCATTTTCTCCGGTTTCATATTTCGAATATCCTGTCTGGCTCATATCCAGAAGTTTGGCCAGATATGTTTGTGATATATCATTATCTTCCCTAAGCTCTCTCAACCTGTTTTTAGTAGAAAATTTACGCACAAAATCACCTCGGATGTATTGTACTTTAATCTAAAACAGGTTAAAACGATTTGTAATAAGATTTTAATATGCAATACAAAAGTATAAGAGGAGAGGATAAGTTATTATGAAGAAGAAAATGTTATTGCAACTACATTTGTAACAGTTGTTCTTGTTGCGGGTATAGCATTTATTGTTAATGGCTGTGCGGATAAAAATACGGATAGTTCCCAGACTGCAAACACAGAGACAAGTGCGACTATTACAGATGCAGATACAGCAGAGAAAGAATCCGTTGATATAGTAGATGCTGACACAGCCAAAGCAGATTTTGATACCGTCAAGACGGGGTCTGAAACTGTCAAGGTAGATGATGCTAAGTCTGAGGATAACAACTCAGGCAAAGAGCCAGCAACACAGGCACCTGCTACCATTGAGACACCAACGACTCAGGTTCCTACCACACAGGAACCAAGAACGGAAGAGCCTACAATTGCTCACTAGCACATATGGAAGACAGTTGTAGATAAAAAAGCTTATGATGAACCTATTTATGAGGAGCAGGATGTGTATGAGTGGCACTCTATGTGGACTGATGGCAGTTATGCTGATGAATTCAGAGATAAGGAGGTTATGTTTGTGTGCACTTACAATGATGAAACATGAAATTTTCTTGCAGAGCGATGTTAGGGTATGTCGGATAAGATATTTACATAGAGCGAATGACTTGCCTATTAACAAGGGCGGATCGAATTAGGGAAAAGATGAAATCTTGGTTAGTGTTAAATTTTTTAATATTATATGTATGTTTTTTTTTAATATACATATAATATTAAAGGAATATAAATATACAAAATGTATTTACTTTTACCATGATTGTGTTAAAATGTGTATAAAGGAGGTAAAAAAATGAATAGACATTTTTATCTTTTAACACTTGATATATATGGTATAAAAAATATTGCAAATCCAATTCATTTAGATTTTTATAAGAAGACAATTAAAAGGGATTTTAATCCCGAAAAATATAAGATTAAAGCAATTTATGGGGAAAATGGATCTGGAAAAACGGCAATAATTACTGCAGTTAAACTTCTTAGAAATTTATTGATTGATAAAAATTATTTATCTGACCATGAGACACAAAAATCACTAGTTGAAATTATAAATAAAAAGACAAGGAATGGATATATTGAATGTGAAATATACGTAGATATAGATGAAGATAGAGAAATTTTGGATTATTATATCTCTTTTGAAATAAAAGATGATGGCAGAATTTATATAACAGAAGAAAGATTAAGTCGCAAAAACGGAAATTATTCAAAAAATTCATATTTATGTGTGTTTGAGTCAAAAGATGGGGCATTAGAGAAGTTTGGAAATGATAAGGTGTACGAATTTGTAAAAGAAAAAACTTTGAATTTATTAGATAAACAGTCATTTGCTTCTAGTATACTTACAATGATGAATGATTTTCCGCATGATAAAGATTTAAATAATGATTTTGTAACTGTAATAGAATTGTTCGCATTTGCAATTTCATTAAATGTTTGCATTGACAATGCAGATATTCATACAAATAATCGGTTATATCAAAAAATACAAAGTATAGAAGAAAATAAAAAAGATTCTTTTACAAAGGAAACATTTAATCAACTAAAGAGGGAAATACTTGAAGCTTCTGGAAGAGATATTTTGGTGCCTAAAAATTTATATAGTTCATATGAAGAACAAATCGCAAAACTTAGTATGTTTATTCAGATATTTAAACCAGAGCTCGTAAATATTGAAGTAGATAAAAAAGATTTTGATCAATTTTATAAATGCAATCTGAAAATGATATATGAAAATTATACTTTGGATCAAGAGTTTGAAAGTCGTGGAATAAAAAAAATGATGGATTTATTTTATTATCTTGAAGATGCATGTATGGGAATGATCACATTTATCGATGAATTGGACTCTAATATAAATGATGTATATCTAGATAAAATAATTGAATATTTTATATTATATGGAAAGGGGCAGCTTTGCTTCACTTCTCACAATCTCTCTCCAATGTCTGTGTTGAAGAAGAATAAAAATGCTATAACATTTATTTCCAGTGTTAACACAGTTCATACTTGGGCTAATAACGGTAATTTGAGTCCTGAGAATGCATATAAGAATGGTTTTATTGAGGATTCGCCATTCAATGTTGATGCATCGGATTTTCTTGGAATATTAGGAGGTACTGATGAGTAGGCAAATATTATTTTGCGTGGAATCCAATAATAAGGCTAGAACTGATTATCAGTATATTGAGGAGACATTGAAAAGATTTTATAAAGTGGATAGAAAGATTAGATATAGAGCAATATATTTAGGATCAAAAACGAAATACAATGCGAAAGATAAAGTAAGAGAGATAAATAAAAATATTAAAACATTTATAGGTGAGACAACTGTTATTTATTTTATTGATGTTGATGATTATGATACTTCTTATGACACAAAGAAATTATATGATGATATAGAAATCTATTGTAAAAAACATGGTTATGAGTTCGTTTTTTTTCATAAGGATGTCGAGGATGTTTATTTGGGGAATTCAGTTAAAGATAAGGAAAAAGTAAGTAAGGTTGCTGAGTTTAAAAGAAAAAAAATGATAGAAAATGTAGATGAGTTTATGTTGAGAATGGACTATCATAAAAGACATTGTAGTAATATACTTAAAGTATTGGATAAGTATTGGCAGAGAAAGTAGACAGTAAAACTACATATACAAGAAATGTTCATTTAAACAAATTATCTGATGATACAAGAAGCATCTAAAGGAGAATCGTTATGAATAAACATATAGAAAAAGCAATGGAGCTTCGAAACGAAACTCCAATGGTAAGCAACTGTTCCCAGACGATTATGCGTTGTTATGCTGAGGATATGGGAATTTCAGAAGAAATGGCAGCAGGGCTTGGCTGTAATTTCGGTGGTGGTATGAAATGCGGTGGTATCTGTGGCGCAATCACAGGTGGTTTGATGGTGCTTGGTGCCAAGGGCGTTGAGAATCCAGCAAAGGTAAATGAGTTTCGCAGGAAGATTGCGGAGAATCATGATGGAATGGTGAACTGTGTGGATCTGCTTCGCGCAAATGCGGCGAAGGGTGGCAACAAGAAGGAACATTGTGATAAGATGATTCAGGAAGCAATCACGCTTATAGATGAAATGGTGTAAAAATTTCTTGACGAAATTTATTATGTAACATAGAATGAGATTAATACAGTGAAAAGGAAGAAATCAATGTTCTGGAAGATGACAACATTGCAATTGAAAAAAGGTTACATTTTCGCTCCTAACGGGGATAGTGCGCCTTTTTTCAGGAATAAAGTCTGATTCATCAGAACCATTCTATGTAAATCAAGGTACATTATCTCCTTAACGATAAAATATAAGTTAAGGAGATTTTTTATGTTTAAAATTAAAAAACAAATTTCGAAGTTGTACATGGCGTCCATCTTAGGCAATCTGTCGCTGACGGGCGCGTGGGTCGCAATTCTTGCAGCGAGAGGATACAGTCTGATCAAAATCGGAATTGCAGAAACGGTGTTTCATATTTTCAGTTTGACGTTTGAGATACCATCGGGCGTTTTTGCAGATGTATTTGGACGAAAGCAGATGCTGGTGGTGAGCAGTATTATGCGTGTGATCGGAAGCATCTGCATGATTTGCTCAAAGAATCTGACGATGGTGTGTGTGGCAATCGCGTGTTTTGCAGTTAGCTATAATTTTTCCTCGGGATCTGGGGATGCGCTTGCATATGATTCGCTGAAATTAGTTGGTGAGGAGGTACGGTATGAGCGTTACGCATCCAATCAGTTGATTTTGTATCGGCTCTGCAATGGCATTTCTACATTGTGTGCAGGTTTTGCACTATTTGTTGGATATAAGATTGCGTATGCGTCGGATATTTTGGTGACCGGTATTCAGATTGGCGTGCTGTTGTCACTTCGCGAGATTCATTTGAATCACACAGGCGCGGAGCGGAAACAGGCGGTGTTGCAGTCGGTATGGAAGGAACTCAGAGGTTGTTTCGTGGAGAGTCTGCGTTTTCTGAAAGAGTCGAAGCGGGCAGTGTTTCTGATGACATGTAATTCCTTTGTCGGTGCGGTTGATATTGTATTGCTGTTTTTCTTACAGGCGAAGCTGCCGCAGACGGGTATGCCGGATTCAGCACTTGGAATAGCCTTGTTCATTATGGAGATGGGAGGAATCCTTGGAGCCAAGCTGATCTTGCAGTGTAAGAAGTTACGGTATCGCTGGGTGTTTGTGATAACGTCTGTGCTCGTTTTATGTGGCGTTTTGATTGAACATACAGGCGTCGCGGTACTTATGACGCTGGGCGGATTTGTAGCGGCATGCAGTGATGATGCATTGCAGGTTCGCACAGATGCAATCTTACAGGAAATGTTTCCGTCTGAGCAGCGGGCAACGCTGATATCAATGGAATCTTTTACATTTTCCATGATTATGATTGTGTTGTCGCCGCTTGCAGGAATTGTATTTTCCGTGTGGTAAAAAGAATTGCCGTCGGTTCCTGTTCGGAGCTGGCGGCAATGTGTTGTGAAAATTCAGAAATGTAACATGGATGAAAGAAATAAAATAGAAGATGTTAATTCCGAAACTGCACGCGGCGAAGCCTAGGGAACAGGCGGAGCGGGAACCCGCATTTGACCTTGGAGAAGAGGGAAGAATAAGCGGCAGTTTCGGCATTTTTGATTTCGTGGGATGTGTGATTTATTGTGCCTTTGAAATCTGGATGTAGTATACAATAGATATTATAAAAAAGGGGGATTATTGACTGAACATGCGAAATTCCTGACTGAACTTCATTTTTAAGATATTTATATGATAAAAAAGACAGCATAATAACAAAAATGAATTTGGGAGAGAAGGGGGATTTTGAGTCAAAAAGTGCTATTAAGAATGTTATAATACAGATTGACGATTAGAAAATAAATGGATATACTAAAAATAAGAATGGGGGTGAGTATATGCCGAACAAGATTAAGGATTTATTAGAGTTATATAAAGAAGAGATTGATAAACTAGGACGAGAGCATTTGGTAAAAATAATTTTGTATGGATCATATGCTCGTGGAGATTTTCGTCAGGATTCGGATATAGACATTATGATTCTTGTGAATGACTTGGATGATAGCTTGGTTGAATATGAAAATAAGGTGGATGATCTAACCTATGATTTTAATTGTAAATATGGAACAGAAATTATGCCAATTGTAAAAAATATAGACCAGTTTGAATATTGGAAAAACGCATATATGTTTTACAAGAATGTGGATCAGGAGGGGGTCATACTTTAATGGAAAAAGATACAGGAAGTTTTGAAGATATAGCACGGAATAAATTGGCACAGGCTATTGATGATTTGGAATCAGCAGACATTTTATTGGGAGCAGATAAATATAGAGCTGCAAATAATAGAGCATATTATGCAGTATTTCATGCAATTGATGCAGTATTATCTATGGAACCAGTTGCGTTCAAAAAGCACAAGGATGTGATTGCCTATTTTAATAAGAATTATGTAAATAAAGATGTTTTTTCGAGAGATATGGGAAGAAAAATATCCAAGTTAGAAATTATTCGTCATAAAAGTGATTATGATGATTTCTACATTGCCAGCAAATTAGATACAGTAAATCAAGTTACTATTGCAAAAGAGATTATTGGTGAAATAAAAACGTATTTGAATATGGAGTAGTGTTTGAAATACATTTTCTATGTGGTAAAAAGAATTGCCGCCGGTTCTCATCCGGAGCCGGTGGCAATGTATTATGAAAACTCAGAAATGTCATTCAGAAGAAAGAAACAAAATAGAAATTGTTAATTCCGAAACTGCACGCGGCGAAGCCTGGGGAACAGGCGGAGCGGGAACCCGCATTTGACCTTGGAGAAGAGGGAAGAATATGCGGCAGTTTCGGCCTTTTTTGATTTCGTGGGATGTGTGATTTTTTGTGCCTTTGAAATCTGGATGTAGTATATAATAGATATTATAAAAAAGGGGGATTATTGACTGAACATGCGAAATTCCTGACTGAACTTCATTTTTAAGATATTTATATGACAAAAAAGACAAATAAATAATAAAGACGAAATGAAAATACCACCTTCACGGTGGCATTTTTTATGTTCAAAACATGATATTCTATATCCGGCAAGTTATGAATTCGGACAAAACGATTGCACGATCGCCATGACGACGATCAATCCGAATACAACGAGGATGTCTAACACAACCACACCGAATATGCGCAGCGAATTTTTTTCGTGTTGGCACAGAGGCATAAGCTGTCGTACATGGAGATAGTCGAAGATCGAAGCTACGATAAAAAGCATCATAACGAGTGCAAATACACGTTCCACCCACAGTGCCGCTCCGAAGGTATTGTTTACTTTCATGGATAAGCAAAACCATGCCAGAAATATATAGGTAAGCAGTGCAACCGCCATCTTCCAAGGTGTTTTGGAACGGAAACCGGGAGGGGCAAATTGCATATGGTTTGCGGAGGTACCGGGATCGTTCTGTGTTTGAGCATTTGAACGATTGGAAGATGAACCGGATAAATCTCCGGTGGAAGCTTGACCGGCATGGGTATAAGGAAAGATTCCCCCATTTGCCAACAACGCCTGACGTAATTCGCCGATGCTTCGATACCGTTCCGCCGGGTTCATTTGTGTACATTTGGCAGTAACAGCATCAATATATGGATTCTGGCAATGCGATGCTTCCGCCATTTCCTTCAGAAGAATGCCCATAGAATAAATATCTGTCTGCGGGGAGGATTGTCCAAATCCGTATTGTTCCGGGGCGGCATAGCCCTGTGTACCAAGCAGGATTGTATCAGAATCTTTCGCTGCTGTATGGTATTTGGCAGCGTTGAAGTCGAGCAGCACAGCTCGGTTATAACTGGTGATGATAACATTCGATGGTTTCACATCCCGGTGGATGATAGCCGGATTATGCAGATGCAGCTGTTCAAGAATCGCACACAGGTCAAGCGTGTATTGAAGCATATCGCTTGGAGCTATGTCTGCATGGCGGATCTTATCCTGCAGGGATGTTCCGGAGATATATTCTTCGATGACAGTAAGCTGTCCCGCCTCTTCGTAATAGTTTATGATCCGCGGTGTACCTGCGACAGGATTGCGGTATAACTCGGCATAGACGGCGAGGTTATAGACATCAAGCACTTTTTTGATGGCAATCTTTTTTGTCTCCTGGTGCTGAACTAAGTATACATGATGTGGTTCATTTATGGCGGCTATTGGTTTATAATACGAAATAGCGAGACGCTGATCGAGATCCATATGCGTATATCCTTTCTATAGAGCAGGGGTACTGATTATACTTCGTCAATCAATTATCCGGGTTGTTTGATACAGTTTTGGTAATTTGATGGTTTTATTATAACAGATTGGAGGATGAAATGAAGGAGAAAAATACAAAGGAATTAAATGAAGTCTTAGGGAAGACACATCTCTCGGACTTTGAGAAATATTGCGCGGAGAATAAAGAAAGTGTAAGCGATAATTCGGAAGCATTTTCTATCTATGTGAAGAACCTGCTACAGGAAAAGAAGCTCACCCAGCAGTATGTGTTCCTGCAGGCAGATATTCCGGAGCGGTATGGCTATAAGCTGCTGTCCGGGGAGAAGCGTACGCGGCAGAGAGATGTGATCCTGCGGATCTGCTATGCGGCGAAATTCAGTCTGGCGGAGACGCAGCGTGCACTTAAAAAATACGAGATGCCGGAATTATATGCGAAGGTCCCGAGAGATGCACTCCTGATGATCGCGTTCAATGAGCGGCCGGGAAGCATTCTGGACGTAAATGATCTGCTTAATCAAAAAGGCTTGCAGCCGCTTCGGACAAGCGGGGTGCAGGATTAAAGGATAATTTTGCCACTGCTACGGGGGCAACGGAACGCTTCTTAATATGAGATAATTGCAAACAGGAGGTGCCAAAGAAAAGAAACATCATACTGACAAGAAATCTACATATTGAGGAGGAAGAAAAACATGAAAACATGGAAGTTGGTATCGGGCATTTTGTCTATGATTTTATTTGTGATCGTGACATTTCAGTCATGCGCGGCAGGCGTTGCAAACTCACTGGAGGCAAATGGGGAGACGTCCGGCTCGGCAGGTGTATTCGTAGCGATTCTGATGCTTGCGGGAGGTATCGTATCCGTGGCAACGAGAAATTCGGAGAAGAAGGGCGGAAACATCGCCTTGATCGTGCTGTTTGGTCTGGCAGCGCTGGTTGGCTTCACCGGTTTCGGAAGCTTCTCAGATCTTGCAATCTGGTCAGGCTGGTGCCTGATCAATGCGGCTTGGGCAGTTGTGGCGATGATAAAGAGCAAATAAAAATCATTTATATATAACAGTTACGGGAGAAATGGTGTTTTAAAGCATCCGCATTTGCGGGTGCTTTTTTATAGCGTAAATGATTGGAAATGTTGGAATGCAGATTGACGATTTTTGGATAAATGTCTATACTGAAAGCAGGTTTTTTACTACAAATAATAGAAAAGAGATACGAACATGAAACGACAATCAGGCAGACCGGCCGATGAATCAGGCAGGCTGGAAAAGGAAATACGAACTTATGATTTTTTGGATGCGAACCATGTATGGTATGAGCGGGTCGATCACGAGGCAGCGATGACGATGGAAGTCTGCGAGGAAATTGATAAGGCATTGGAGGCGACAATCTGCAAGAATTTGTTTTTGTGCAATCGGCAGGAGACGAACTTCTATCTGCTGATGCTGCCGGGACATAAGAAGTTCAAGACGAAAGATATCTCAAAGCAGCTTGGCGTAGCCAGACTTTCCTTCGCGAAGGATGCTTATATGGAAGAATATTTGGATATTACACCGGGTTCTGTGAGCGTGCTTGGACTGATGAACGATAAGGAAAATCACGTACAGCTTCTGATGGACAAGGATCTGGTGCAGGATGAATATGTGGGCTGTCATCCATGTATCAATACAAGCAGTCTGCGCCTGAAGATGGACGATCTGTTACATGTGTTGCTTCCGGCGATGCACCACGAGCCGATTTTCGTGACGGTGGAGGACGAGGAAAGTCAAATTAGTTAAATAATTGTAAAATATATAGCTATTTTTGTAGATTCATGTTACACTCAATTTAACTTAACAGAGGGGGTGAACGCGTGGATACGATGCAGATTGTGAACCAGCTCGATGGTTTGCATAAGAAGTACAGACAGGCGATGTATTTATTCGCAGCTCCGGTTGTATTGCTGGTGATAGCCTATATAGGGGCACCGGGAATGGGGGCGATGGCGGGCACAGTAGTTGCGGTATTGATGTTTGCGGTACCCGTTGGAACCATTTATGCATCCGGCAGGATGTCGAAGATCAACAAGGAATATCAGATGCTCTACAAGAATGCATTTGTTGTTTCAATATTGAACAAGACATTCTCTGATGTTCAGGTGAACTGGGAGTGCGGATTTACGAGACAGAATGTCGAGCAGATGGGACTGTTGAAATTTGGAAACCGTTTTGATTCCGAAGATCTGATCCATGGAGCCTATGAAGGCGTCTCCTTTGATCAGGCGGATGTCACGATCAAGAATGTGACGGGAAGCGGAAAGAACCGGCATACAACGACGTATTTCAAAGGACGGGTATTTGTTTTTGATTTGCAGAAATCCGATATACGTTCTGTTGGTATCCGGTCGAAGAATTTCCAGTATTATGGAAATCTGAATGGATTTCATCACGAGAATGTGAAGCTGGAGAGCGAAGCGTTCAACCGGGAGTTTAAGGTGATGGCAGCCTATCCGGTCGATGCGTTTTATGTGCTTACTCCACAGACGATGGAATGTGTGACAGACCTGTACCGGCGTGCAGGAAATGTAGCCCTGCGGTATCTGGGTAACAAGCTATATGTGGCAGTCAATACGACAGGAAATGCATTTGATGGTGATATCAAGAAGCCATTCGTCTATGTGGATGAGATCAATAAGATTAAAAATGATTGTGCTGTGATTATGGATATCATACACCGGCTGCGGATTACAGATGCACAGTAGCATTTTTATAATCAAGCAATATAATTTCTATGAAAAAGAGAGGAGAACAATTATGGAAGCGATTATTACAGTGATTATTGTACTTTTGGTCTGTATCGTAATCTGGTACATATCAACATCGAATGGAATCAAGCGGTCACAGCTTAAGGTGGAGGAAGCAGAGTCTGGAATCGATGTGGCACTCACGAAGCGTTACGATGTGCTTACGAAGATGCTCGATGTCGTAAAGGGATATCAGGCACATGAGAAGACAGTTCTGACCGAGCTTGTCAAGCTTCGAAGCGGCATGACGATGGCAGAGAAGAATGCAGCCAATCAGAAGATGGAACAGCTTACGAAGGATATCAACATTCTCGCTGAGAATTATCCGGAGTTAAAATCCAGCAACAACTTCATGGAGCTGCAGAAGACGATTGCCGATGTGGAAGAGCATTTGCAGGCAGCCCGCAGATTGTACAATGCGAATGTCAACACATACAATACGAAGCTTGTTGTATTCCCGAGCAGCATTGTAGCGAACAACATGCATGCGGTAAAGAAACCATTCTTCGAGGCAGAGGAAGCAAAGCGTCAGGATGTGAAGATGAGCTTCTAGGCAATCGGGATTCGGATTTCGGTTACGAATTTGTCCGGATCATTTGTCAGACCATTATCAATCAAAGTAACTTCTCTGGAGAACCCTGTGATCTCCAGAGATTTTTTATTGATAAAAGAAAGTAATTTCTGGTAGTAAACGGGAGCTTCTGTATGACTGCCGCGGAACCGGATAGACACACAGCGTTGCGCCGGCATCTCATCGATCTGACCATTGTAGGAATCTTCGTTATCCAGAATCAGAAATGATAGTTCATATTGACTGAAATTTCCGGCTTCCATTTGCTCTTTGGATATCCCAACGCCGACCTTGCCAAGAAATGCAAGTGTTTCAGTCTGGTTTTCTTGAAATTTCCGGATGGAATATTCCAGATCCAAATAGCTTGAAAGCTGCAGGAGATTATGAATCTGGACAACCTGGCATGCGGGAGCCATTTCAATCCGGATTTCATCTAAGGTAGAAGTTGTGGCATCCCGGAGATATTCAATCCGATGGTCAATCTTTCTTGCAATGCGTTGTAGTTCTTTCTGCTTTTGCTCGATCAGGCGTTTTTGTTCAACCAGTTTTTCTTCTATTATATTGGTGTCACGGTTTTGCAGGAAATCTGCAATCTCCGAGAGCGGCATATCCAGCACGCGCAGATATCCAATCGTATTTAAAACCTCAAACTGACGGATGCTATAATAACGATAGCCTGTTTCAGAATCAATATATTCTGGCTGGAGCAATCCTGCCTGTTCATAGTGGCGTAGAGTTCCTGCGCTCAAATGGAACATGTTTGCAACTTCACCGATTTTAAATAATTTCTTTTCGTTCATATGAAACTCCCTTAATTATAAATATTATATGGCGGATGACTGCGAATCTATCCGCCATATATAATGATTTATACCAGCTGTAATTTCCCGTGTTTCTTCATCCATACAAATGCACCCACGCAGATGATAACCGAAAGCATGGATCCGGCAGGCGCCGCAAGCCCCATCGGGAACAGGGTATCTGCGAAGAACTTCGAGGCGAGATACGAACCCGGTACACGCAGGCAGATGATCGCAATCATATTGTGGAGGAATCCGATATAGGATTTGCCATAAGCACAGAAGTATCCGCTGAAGCAGAAATGGATACCGGCTAATGCACAGTCGACGATATAGCCACGCAGGTATTGTGAACCAAGCACGACAACCGCGGCGTCCTTCGTGAAGATGCCGACGATACTTGCGGTAATCAGTTCCCCGATGATTGCAACGATTATCCCATAGGTAAATGTAATCAAGATGGCGTAGTTCAGCGTCTTCGATGCACGGTCATGCTTGCCGGCACCGATATTTTGTGCGGCAAGTGCAGAGACGGTTGCAAGCATCGAAGATGGCACGATGAAGAGGGCACTGATTACCTTCTCGACGATACCGACGGCAGCGGCATCATTTAAGCCACGGCTGTTTGCGATAACCGTGATAATGATAAATGCGATCTGGATACAGCCATCCTGAATCGCAACTGGAATACCGATTTTTAAGATCTCGCCGAGCACAGCACGGCTTGGGATGAAATCCTGTTTGCAAAGCTTGATGCCAAGCTCCTTTTTCTTTGTCATGAGCAATGAGATAATAACACTTAACGTCTGGGCGAGTGTCGTGCCAAGTGCGGCTCCGGCAGCACCCATATGGAGAACTCCCATAAATACATAGTCGAGCGCGATATTTGCCGCGCAGGCAATCGCGATAAAATACATCGGACTTTTCGAGTCACCCATACCACGGAAGATGGAAGCGATGATATTATAAGCTGTAATAAACGGAATTCCGATAAAGCAGATCGTCAGGTACCGGATCGAACCCTTGATTGCTTCGGCCGGTGTCTGAATCAGTAACACGATCGGTCTTACAAGCAGCAACAGAACAATCGTCAATATGATGGAAAGTCCCATGAATAAGGTTACGGAGTTCCCGACTGTTTTTGCAATTTCATCCTTATGCCTGGCACCGACGGCACGCCCGATCATGACGGTAGATCCCATCGCCAGACCGACGATCATGACGGTCAGCATGTGCATGACCTGACTGCCGTTTGCGACAGCGGTCGTACTTTCGGTTCCGTTGAACTGTCCGATGATGAACAGATCCGCCATACCATATAAAGTCTGTAAAAAATAAGAAAAAAGATATGGAAGCGCAAAATATAAAATCGTCTTGAATACGCTTCCGGTTGTCAGATTTTTTTCCATAGTAAATAAAGCCTCCTGCGAAGTCTTTTTCAACCCCGCATCCTATATTAAACCCTACAACGATTGTAAGGTCAATGCTAGTTATGCATAAAATTAGAAAAAAATAAGCTTTTTATACATAAAAATGTATTGTATTGCAAAAAAAACGCGTCTTTCATTGCATTTTTTGCCGCAGGATGCTATATTAAATCGTAAATGTGAAGAAAGGAAGTAAAATATTATGAAACTTAAGAAGTTAGTAGCAATTACATTGTCCGCAGTTATGTGCATGGCAGCACTGACAGGATGTGGCGGAAAGAGCGATTCTGCAAAGAAAACCGCCAAGGTTATCGAGGTAGATCTGACCGATGAGCAGTATGCATTTGGCGTAGATAAGGATCAGCCGGATTTATTAAAGGAAGTAAACCAGTTCGTTGCAGATATGAAGTCTGACGGAACATTTGATGAGATCTGCAACCGTTATTTTGGTGATGGTACTCCGGTACCTGTGAAGTCAGCAGCTTATGACGAGAGCAAGGATCAGTTAGTAGTAGCAACAAACGCAGCATTCGAGCCATTTGAGTACATGGATGGTGAGAACTATGTTGGTATTGATATGGAGATCGCAAAGGCACTTGCAGATAAGCTTGGCAAGGAGCTTGTAATCCAGAACATGGATTTCGATGCCGTATGTCTCTCTGTTGGTCAGCACAAGTGTGACGTTGCCATGGCAGGTCTTACAATCAAACCGGACCGTGAGGAGTATGTAGCATTCTCTGATCCATATTACAGTGCATCACAGAAGCTTATCACATTGTCTACAGATACAGAGTTCGATGCCTGCAAGACAGCCGATGATGTAAACAAGATTCTTGAGGCAAAGGGCTCAGACTTAAAGATCGGTTTCCAGAATGGTACAACCGGTCAGTTCTACTGTGAAGGTGATGCAGACTGGGGATTCCCGGGACTGAAGATGGAGTCTAAGGGTTACAAGAATGGTTCCCTTGCAGTACAGGATCTGTTAAATGGAAACATCAATTACGTAATCATCGATTCCGCTCCTGCTGAGAGCATTACATCATCTATCAATAAGATGCAGTAATTTGAGGAACGAAAGGATATTTCATGGGAGATATAGGAACTAAAATAGACAAATTCATAGAAATATTCATCAATAACCGTGGGTATGTAAAAGTATTAGAGGGCTTGAAGAATACGCTGATTATCGCTGTGATCGGTCTCGTCATCGGTGTTGTGATCGGTACCTTGATCGCGATGGTGCGTGTGATTCCGAAGTATAAGCGTTTGCCGCGTGTCTTAGATGCCATCTGCCGGTTTTACGTCGGATTGTTCCGTGGAACTCCTATGGTTGTACAGTTGTTGGTATTTTATTATGTATTGCTGCCTCTGATGGATGCACATATGACAGGCGTACAGGTATCTATTATGGTATTTGGCTTAAACAGTGGTGCATACATCTCCGAGATCATGCGAAGCGGTATCCTCTCCGTAGATCCGGGACAGATGGAAGGTGGACGTGCGATGGGCTTGAGCTTTGCGACAACTATGCGCAAGATCGTCATTCCACAGGCAGTCAAGAATATCCTGCCAACACTTGGAAATGAATTTATATCGTTGATCAAGGAAACTTCCGTAGTCAGCTTTGTCGGTGCTTCAGATCTGTATGTGGCATTCAACTTCATCGGAAGCAACAGCTACGAGTTCATGATTCCATATCTGGTTATGGCAATCATCTACATCGTGCTTGTCCTGCTGATTAGCTTTGGAATTAAAATGATGGAAAGGAGCCTGAGAAAGAGTGATAGAAGTCATTGATCTTGAAAAACATTTTGGTGACAATGAAGTCTTGAAAGGCATCAACGTCACTGTGGACAAGGGCGACATTATGGTTGTCATCGGTCCTTCCGGCTCCGGTAAGAGTACATTTTTGCGCTGCCTGAACTGTATGGAAGATCCAACAGGCGGACAGATCATCTTCAATGGTGTTGATATTGCAGATCCAAAGGTTGATATCAATATCCACCGCCGCCGTATGGGAATGGTGTTCCAGCATTTTAATCTGTACAATAACAAGACGGTCATCCAGAACATCATGCTTGCACCGGTCTATGTACAGTGTCAGGATCTGAAGAAGGCGAAACGCCACAACCGGTTCCTTCCACTTACAAACCTGTTCCGCAAGGAGAAGCAGGAGAAAATCGAAATCACAACGACCAAGGCAAAGATCATAGCGGAAGCGAAAGAAAAAGCAGAAGATCTGCTGAAGAGAATCGGACTGTTAGACAAGGCAGACGTATATCCGTCTACACTTTCCGGCGGACAGAAGCAGCGTGTGGCAATCGTGCGTGCACTTGCAATGAACCCGGATGTGATCCTGTTCGATGAGCCAACCTCCGCGCTTGATCCGGAGATGGTAGGCGAGGTATTGGACTTGATGAAGGCGGTTGCGAAGGAAGGCATGACGATGATCATCGTTACCCACGAGATGGGATTTGCAAAGGAAGTTGCAAACAAAGTCCTCTTTATCGACGATGGTCAGATCTTGGAATCCGGTACACCGGAAGAGTTCTTCGGGAATCCAAAGAACCCAAGACTGAAGGAATTCCTGTCGAAGGTGTTGTCATAGTCTAATTAGATTATAGTAAATGCATCAACATTCGAAAAATTCGGATGTTGGTGCATTTTTTTGTTATAGTATATATAGAAGACATATGTATTTTGTAAGATACAGTAAACAGCAATTATGCAACTGTTAAAGACATATCATATATTTCAGAGCTGCATAATTGCGAGATTGTAATTAGAAAAAAGGGGAAAATTTATGTACCAGATACTTTTAGTGGAGGACGACAAATCCATCCGGGAAGTCATCGCAGATTACATGGACGAGAAAGGAAAAGACACGATGCGGCTGACGCTTGCTGAGGACGGAAGAGCCTGCGAGGGCGCACTCGAACGTCAGACATTTGACCTGATCCTGCTTGATGTGATGCTTCCGGATATCGACGGATTCACACTTTGCCGGATGATACGGAAAAAAGATATGGTTCCAATCGTATTTCTGACCGCAAAGGGAAGTGAGGAGGATATACTCTGGGGCTATGGACTTGGCTGCGACGATTATATCGTGAAACCATTTTCACTGGCGACACTGTATGCGAAGATACTTGCCATCCTGCGGCGGACAAAACAGGAGAACAAAAAAGAGACGATTACCTGTGGCGAGATCCGGATGGACAAGCAGAGTTGTCAGGTATTTGTGAAGGAGCGGGAAGTACAGCTGCAGAACAAGCAGTATGAGATCCTGCGATTCCTGATGGAGCATAAAAATATCGTGTGGTCGCGGGATGCCCTGTTAAACCACATCTGGGGATATGATTACATGGGTATCGACCGTGTGGTGGATAACCAGATCAAGAAGCTGCGGAGTGCGCTTGGCGAGGAAGGAAAGCGGATTCAGACGGTGGTAGGAAAAGGCTATAAGTTGATGGATTAAAGGGACAGGAGGGATGCATATGAAGTTTACGATATTACCGGACTTTGAAGCAAATAGAAAAAGGCGTGCAATCCGCAGGCAGAAACGTGGGCAGCGAAGAGATGCGCGGCAAAGCCGGAAGAACTACTGGTATCTGAAACGGAAGAAGTTCTGGCAGGTGTGGCTGGAGCGGTTTGTCCTTGTGCTTCTGATTCTTGGGATGGGTGGTGCATGGTATTTTAGAACCGTGGTGCAGGATACGGAGGATAATGCGGAATTTGAGATGGATCAAAGTCAGGAAATTATTCAGACTTACGTCCAAAGGCGGTATGAAGAACTGACTGCGATGGGAATGAAGCCCGGAAAAGAGTTCGATGATCAGATGGGTGCGTATATGTACCGTATGATCCCGCACAGATTGATGGGTGCGTATGGCGTATCTGCAGCGGCAGCGGCGATCTATAATGAAAATGGAGAACTCCTAACCGACAGCAATCCACGGTTTTATCTGTACTGTGACCGGTATGAGCCGGTAGGAGACGAGAAAGACCATACGATAAATCTATACCAGTCTTATTATACATGTGCACAGGAACTGTCGGATGAATTCCTTCAGGATTATAACGACTATTTTATCTATGGCGACATCGAAAATGGAGAACGAATGGAATTCGGAGATCTATATGTAGATGAAGAGAAACGACAGTTTTATTTCAGTACCGTTTCATGTTTAGAGCAAGGAAAAGTGGTGAAAACCTATGATTTTACACCGGAACATGTAGAAGGCATGAAAATGGTACAGGAGACCTATGACAGCTGGACGAGAGAAGGAACACGCTGGTACCCGGTTCTTGGAATGCGGTCGGCGGAGATCTCGGAGCTTCTGCAGTTTGCATACGATGTGTATGATGATTACAAGGATGATAAACAGTTAAAAGGTGGAGGTGTGACAGCAGAGCGGGGATACTTCGCAAAGACACGTGCGCGATATAATGTGATAGAAGTGAGTGATCTGAATAATGGGAATCCGGAATACACGGTTGTGCTGGCATATAACTATGATTTCCTTCAGGCAAATCGTGGCTTTGTACAGAAGTTTGTAATCTGTCTGATTCTTGCAATCCTGCTTATCAGCTTCTTATGGTCCCGGTTTACCTATGTGCGGCTTAAGGCAAGGTATGAGCTTGAAGATTACCAGCGAAGTCTCACGAATGCAATGGCGCATGATCTGAAAAGTCCGCTGATGATATTATCCGGTATGGCTGAGAATCTGAAAGAAAATGTGCACACAGAGAAACGGGAATATTATGCAGAGGAGATGATTAAGAATATCGCGGATATGAACCGTATGATCGAGCAGTCGCTTGGATTCTCGAAGCTTAGCCAGACAGGCAGGGTTGGCAGAAAGACAGAGGTCGATATGCGCGCACAGACGGATGCATTGATCGGAAAATATAAGGAGTTTGCGGAGGCACAGGGACAGCATATTTCCGTGGCAGGCGAGGGGCAGATGCACGGAAATGAGGCGATGCTCCGGCAGATGATCGACAATCTGCTGCAAAATGCCATCCTGCATGGAGAGGAAGACGGACAGATTGAAATCAACATTGGAAATGGCACATACCAGATCCGGAATACTTACACGGGAACGCTTACGACAGAGGCGGCAAGAAAGCTTTTGAACCCTTATGTCAAGGAGGAAAACCGCAAGCGGACAGGCGGACATGGACTGGGACTTTCCATTGTGCATGAGATCGTGAAGCTGCACGGTGGTAAGCTTCATCTGAAGGTGGAAGAAGGTATGTTTCAAGTAGAAATTAAAATATGATAAATAATATCATATGAATAGCTTTTCATATGTAAGGGAACGTGCTATAATCGGCAGTGGTTAGTAAGTACTAACTACTGCCGATTTTTTGCATTATAGAAAAGAGAGATGGAGGATAAATTTATGAGTGGTACAGGGAAAAAGACCATTGTTGAATTTCAGGATGTCGTAAAAACTTATGGAGAAGGAGAGGCATTGCAGTATGCCAACAACCATGTGAGTTTTACGATTGAGGAAGGTGAGTTTGTTGTCATCCTCGGTCAGTCCGGAGCCGGAAAGTCAACCGTATTGAATATGCTTGGCGGCATGGATTTGCCAACGTCTGGTAAGGTCTTGATTGACGGTGAGGAAGTATCGGCGATGAACGATAAGCAATTGTCAGATTTCCGTGCACGCAAGATTGGATTTATCTTTCAGTTTTATAATCTGATCCCAAGCCTGACGGTACGGGAGAATGTTGCTCTTACCAAAAGCATTGTGAAAGATGCTGCGGATCCGGACGAGATGCTTGCGGCGGTTGGACTTGCCAATCATAAGGATAAATTTCCATCTCAGTTATCCGGCGGCGAACAGCAGCGTGTATCGATTGCGCGTGCGCTTTCCAAGAAGCCACGTATCATCCTTGGCGATGAGCCGACCGGTGCGCTTGATTCTGAGACGGGTGTGATCGTGTTATCGCTCTTGCAGAAGCAGAGCCGCGAGGGAAAGAATACTGTCATCTTAGTTACGCACAATGCGGATATCGCACAGTGTGCAGATAAGGTCATCCGTATGAAAAACGGAAAGATCCGTGAAGTGATTACAAACGAACACCCGCTTGCAGTTGAGGAGGTGGAGTGGTAATGCTATTTCGAAAGATGCTGCGTGAGTTCAAAGCGAACTTTGGACCATTCTTTTCTGTGTTTTTGCTCGCTGCCATTGCCATGATGTTGTTCATCACGATGGAGGGACATGTCGTATCTCAGAATGTGGCGCGAAGCAAATACCACGATGCATGTAACCTTTCCGATATCTGGATGTACGGAGAAGGCTTTACAAGTGACGATCTGAAAGCGGTAAGAAATCTGGATTTTGTGGAGCAGGCACAGCTTAGGATGCAGGTGACAGCGAGTGCACCGAAGCAGGATGGCGCACAGGTAGATCTGTTCTTAATGAAAGAAAATGAAGTGAATACACCGTATCTGATCGAGGGCGAGGATTTTAACCCGGACGATACGGATGGTGTGTGGATTGCAAATGCATTTGCCGAAAAAAGGGATCTGCATGTCGGCGATGCATTTACGATTGAATACAATGGTGTGACATTTACAAAGACAATCCGCGGTTTGGTCGAGTCTGTGGAATATGAGTTCCGGCAGGCGGACGGCGATGCAGATACCTATCTGGAGAACATCACGATGGCATATATGTCGTACGATGCATTTCCGGTTCGGGAGTATGTGACGCACCTGATCAAACAGGAAAAGATTACGGCGGCAGATATCAAGAAGCACGCAGATACCTATCAGGCAGTGTTCGATAAGCTGGATGAATACGGTATGAGCGTGGATGATCTGTCGCAGGATATGCTTCTGACACTGCTCGGGAAGATGAGTGATGAGAAGCTTACGAAGATGATGCCGTACACACAGATGGTCATTAAGACGACCGACGGAAAGGCAATTGTACATGAGGATGAGATTGCGGATGCGATCAATCACAGATATTCAGCGATGATTGACCGGAAATCAGTACCGGGACTGGCAAGACTTGACAGTGAGCTTGACCAGCACCAGACATTTTCGTATTCCTTTATGATTATCTTCGTTGGTATTGCAATTCTTGTTATTGCAACATCCATGAAGCGTATGGTTGACAAGCAGCGGACGGAGATTGGAACGATGAACGCCCTTGGTATGAAGAAAGGAAAGATTCTGTTCCATTATTTAAGCTTCAGCTTGTTTATCTCCCTGTTTGGTGTGATTGCTGGAATCCTTCTGGGTGTGTTCTGGTCATGCCCGTGGTTGATCCGCTTGTTTGCGGAATATTATATTGTACCGGGACTGCATTCGATCTTCCACCCGATCTATCTGGTTGTCGGTGTGGCAATTGTAGCTGCCTGTGTGCTGGCAGATTTCCTAAGCTGCAAGAAGCTTCTGAAGATCCGTCCGGCAGAAGCACTTCGCCCGGCACCACCGAAGCAGGGTAAACGGTGCCTGTTCGAGAAGCTGCCGTTCTGGAATAAGCTTTCGTTCCAGGCACAATACAATTTGCGTGATGTCTCACGCTCGAAGCTGCGTGCCTTCATGTCAATCATCGGAACCGCAGTTGGTATGCTTCTGATGTTATATGGTGTAGGCTGCAATGAGCTTGTGCCGCAGATGGAAGATATGATGTTTGGTAAATCAACCGTATCCGAATATCAGGTGAAGCTTTCCGCCGATGCGTCGCTCTCCGAGGTAAATGCGATGCAGGAAGAGCTTGGCGGAGAACTGGTGATGATCGACCAGATCGAAGTATCCAAGGTGCAGAATCCGACAACGGATGAGAAGAAGAAACAGACGATCACCGTGATCGAGGGCAAAGGGCTGTACAATATTCTCGACCTTGACAACAATATCACATCGATCAAGCCGGGGACTGTCAGTGTCAGCCGCAAGCTTTCTGAGACGATGAAGATTCATGTCGGCGACACGATCTACTGGCATCTGTACAGCAAAAATACATGGTATGAGGCAAAGGTTGGAGCGATCTATCGAAACTCTGATACACAGGGAATCGCATTTTTGAAGGAAGACTTCGAGAAGACTGGAGCAATCTATACACCGACTTTGCTTATGACAGACAACAAGCATGCTGAGAGCAAGAAGACACTTTCTTATGTCAGCGGCGTGAACAGCCAGACCGAGATGAAAGAAGCGTATGAGAAGGGCATGGAGGTTATGAGTATCATGATCTTCGCCATGATTCTGTTCTCCGCCGTGCTGGTTGTAACGGTACTGTACAATTCCGGTTCGCTGTCATTTAATGAGCGTATCAAGGAATTTGCAACCTTGAAGGTGCTTGGTATGCAGTCCGCGAAGATCCGTGGCATGCTTTCGAGACAGAATTTCTGGCTGTCACTCATCGGAATCGTGCTGGGCGCACCGCTTGGCAACATGACATTAAATGCGATGATGAACAGCAACGGAGAAAACTACGATTACATGCTCAAGGTTCCAGCTTTTGACTATGTATTAGCAGGCGTCTTTGTGTTGATAATCTCCGTTCTTGTCAGCTTCCTGTTCGCAAAGCGGATCAAGAAGCTTGACATGATCGAAGTATTAAAAGGGGTAGAGTAATCCGGCAATCTAACCTCTGCCGAAAATCGTATCCATATCCTGCTCCGGCGCCGTAAGTGGCTGGAGCTGGTAGGTATCAACTAAGAACTTGACAACGGTCTCGGACATGAATGCCGGGAGCGTCGGGCCAAGGTATATCTTTTTGACACCGAGGGAAAGCAGGGTGAGCAGGATGCAGACAGCCTTCTGTTCGTACCACGATAAGACGAGGGTAAGCGGAAGCTCGTTGATGCTGCACGAAAATGCATCTGCAAGTGCGAGGGCAACCTTGATGGCACTGTAAGAATCGTTGCATTGCCCCATGTCTAAGATACGTGGAATCCCGTCGATCTCCCCAAGGTCGATATCGTTAAAACGGTATTTACCGCAGGCGAGTGTCAGGACGAGGGAATCCATTGGTGTCTGCTTTACAAATTCCGTATAATAATTTCGTCCCGGATGGGCACCGTCACAGCCGCCGACAAGAAAGATGTGTTTGATCGCACCGCTCTTGATGGCGGCTATGATTTTGTCTGCGTGGGATAAAACTGCACCATGTGCAAAACCGGTCGTTACAATATGACCGCCGTTAATACCGCTCATGCTGTGGTCGTGCTCATAACCGCCTAAGCGTTTGGCGTGTGCAATCAATTCGCTGAAATCCTTGTGTCCGTCTTTATCTCCGGTGATGTGCTTCATTCCGGCATAACCGACAACGGATGTCGTGTAAATGCGGTCAGCGTAGCTTGGACGCGGCGGCATCAGACAGTTTGTTGTGAAAAGCACAGGGGCAGGGATATTCTCGAATTCCGTCTGTTGACTCTGCCAGCTGGTTCCGAAATTCCCGGCAAGATGCTTATATTTCGCAAGCTCCGGATAGCCATGTGCCGGAAGCATCTCGCAGTGTGTGTAGACATTGATACCGGTTCCTTCTGTCTGTGCGAGCAGTTCTGCCATATCTTTTAGGTCATGACCGGACACGACGATAAATGGTCCCTTCCGGATGTCGGTGTGTACGCGTCGCGGTTCCGGAGTGCCGAAGGATTTTGTATTTGCTGTGTCAAGCAATTCCATACATTTGAAATTAACCTGCCCAAATTCCATGATCAGGGCAATCCATTCTTCCACAGTGTGTTCCCGATTGACCTCGCATAAGCCCTTGTAAAACCATCGGTTGACGTCCTCGTTCTCATAGCTTAAGTTGCGGGCGTGATGCGCGTAGGCGGACATACCCTTCAGTCCGAAGAGCAGGGTGGAGCGAAGCGATACGATATCGTTTGCACCATCCCACAGAGAGATAACCGGAACAGGTGTGGAACCGATGCGTTCCCGCTCCGCAATGACACGATGGATAAAATCCCGGATCGCATCGTTATCAAAATTCACATTGGTCAAGGTTGTGAAAAGTCCGTCGATGATCAGACGGCAGGATTCGGACGTGAAATTCTGCTCCTTCGTAGCTGCCTCAGCCAGCTGGATCAGCTCGCATACGAGCTCGTCTTGCAGATTAGAGGTTTCTGGCTGTTTGCCGCAGACACCGGTTGTCACACAGGCTTTGTTGCCTGCGGTCTGCTGACATTGAAAACAAAACATTTCTGACATGATTGTACTCCTTTGAAAATAGATTCTTACGAAAGTATGAACCGGAGAATCTAAATTTATTCAAAAATCGGGTTGTCAAACAAAAATCCTGTGGTATAATACCCATGTATATAGGAAAAAGCGTTGACGGAAAGAGTAGTGCATGGGCACCATCCAGAGAGAACGACATAAGCTGGAAGCCGTTTATGGAAGAAATGTATGAAAACCATTCCCGAGCTGTGCGTAGAAGATGACCGGACACCCGGTTGTTGAAGCGTCACCGTAAGGCATGCGTTAAAGCCAAATGAAGTGAAACACTAAGGTGGAACCGTGTGAAAGCACCCTTAGGTACAAGGTTAATGCATTGTATCTCAAGGTGTTTTTTTGTTGGTAATTTAATCATTAATCATTTGACAAACAAAATTACAAATGTGCAAGCATATATTTCGGTAATCATTCATGAAATATACAATATGTTTGAAATCTAGAAGTTCTTGATGTTCTGTAGAATATCAGTAATGTTTGAACACGATGTTCAAACAAGCCGCCACTGAGCCATGGATGGCGAATTGGCGGCGGTTACGTACGATATGAATAAGTGCATCAGAACATCTTAGAACTTCTTGGTTTCAATACATCGTATATGGAATGAATTATTATCGAAATATATGGATGTAGAATGTGAATGTTTGGCAAATGATAGAAATAAAAAAGGAGAACGAAAATGGTAAATTTCAAAGAAGACGAACAGTTAAAAACATTGAACCACTCCTGTGCCCATCTGATGGCGCAGGCAATCAAGCACCTGTACCCACAGGCAAAGTTCTGGGTAGGACCGGTTGTTGCAGAAGGCTTCTACTATGATGTAGACCTTGGCGATGATGTAATCCGTGATGAGGATATCGCAGCCATCGAGAAGGAAATGAAGAAGGTTGCAAAGTCCGGCAAGAAGATCATCCGTAAGGAGATTTCCAAGGAAGAGGCTCTGGAGATGTTCAAGGATGATGAGTACAAGCTGGATCTGATCTCTAAGCTGGAAGATGGAACGATTTCCTGCTATGAGCAGGGAGACTTTACAGACCTCTGCCGTGGTCCTCACGTAGATAATGTAAAGCTCTGCCGTAATTTCAAGCTGCTCCGTCACTCAGGTGCTTATTGGAAGGGCGACAGCAACAATAAGGTATTGCAGAGAATCTATGGTGTCTGCTTCCCGACAGCAGAAGAGCTGGAGGCACATCTGAAGCTTCTCGAAGAGGCAAAGGAGAGAGACCACAGAAAGATCGGTAAGGATATGCAGCTGTTCATGGTAGACGATCTTGTTGGACGTGGACTTCCGATGTTCCTTCCAAAGGGTTATACAATCTGGCAGGAGCTGGAAAACTACATCAAGGACAAGGAGCGTAAGCTTGGTTACCTGCACGTTATGACACCATGTGTTGGTACGGTGAATCTGTACAAGACATCCGGTCACTGGGATCACTACAAGGAAAATATGTTCCCGGCCATGGACGTAGAGGGTGAGTCTTTCGTTCTTCGTCCGATGAACTGCCCACATCATATGATGATTTATGCAAACCGTATGCATTCTTATAAAGACCTCCCAATCCGTATTGGTGAGATCGCACATGACTTCCGTTTCGAGGCAAGTGGTACATTGAAGGGTATCGAGCGAGGCAGACATTTCTGTCAGAACGATGCGCATTTGTTCGTGACACCGGAGCAGATCGAGGATGAGTTCTCAAAGGTTGTAGACCTGATCTTCAGCACATACAAGGATTTCGGTATCACAGATTACCGTTGCGTGCTGTCACTGCGTGACCCGGAGAACAAGGTAAAATACCACGATGATGATGAGATGTGGAACACAGCCGAGGATGCACTCCGTAAGGTATTGAATGACCTTGGCATCGAGTACACAGAGGAAATCGGTGAGGCAGCATTCTACGGACCAAAGCTTGATGTAAATGTAAAGCCGGCTGTCGGAAATGAATATACACTTTCTACCTGCCAGCTTGACTTCTGTCTGCCTGCGAAGTTCCAGCTTACTTATATTGACAAAGATGGCGAGAAGAAGACACCGGTTGTATTGCACAGAGCAATCCTCGGTTCTCTGGATCGTTTCATGGCATACATTCTGGAGGAGACAAAGGGTAACCTTCCAACATGGTTAGCACCGGTTCAGGTAAAGGTTATGCCGGTTAAGACAGACAACGAAGAGCTGATGGCATATGCACACAAGGTTGTGGATGCGCTGGATGCGAAGAATGTCCGTGTAGAATTAGACGACAGAGCAGAGAAGCTTGGTTACCGTATGCGTGAAGGCCAGGTGGAGAAGGTTCCATATCTTCTGGTTCTTGGATTCAATGAGGTAGAGAATAACACGGTATCTTACAGACTGCATGGTCAGGCAGATACAACTGTTGTTGGTCTGGATGAATTTGTTGCGAAGATTGAGGAAGAGATCAAGACAAAGGCGAAAAACAGATAATCAATGAGGAAACATCGAGTGCTTAGAGTGATCGGTTGCGTCGTTGGCGCAATCGTGATCATTCTGCTATATGAAATGATTGGAATATTTGCTGCATACAAGAAGCAGCCGGAGCTCTCGGAAGAGACGAAGCAGAGCCTGCATCCCGAAGATATCTATACAGATGCAACAGTTGAAGAACGTGCCTGTATCATTGAGGAAAATGGAGATGCGTTATTGCAGCGTGTCCGCCTGATTGAACAGGCGAAGGAAGAAATCATCTTATCTACGTTCGCATTTCACGATGATGACAGCGGACAGATTATGATGGGTGCTTTGCTTCGGGCAGCGGAGCGGAATGTGCACATCCGTATCCTGGTGGATGGATTCGAGAGCTGGACGGCGATGGAAGGAAATGCATATTTCTATGCAATGTCGTCGCATCCGAATATCGAGATCAAGGTGTATAACCGCGCGAATCCGTTAAAACCCTGGGAGATGATGGGGCGCATGCATGACAAATATCTGATCGCAGATGGGAAAACATACATCCTTGGCGGACGAAACACGTACAATTATTTCCTTGGTGAATTCCCGGGACATAAGAATTACGACCGAGATGTGCTGGTCGTCTGTGAGAATCCGCAGGCAGATAGTTCCGTGAACCAGTTGCTTGCTTATTTTGAGACGATCTGGAGCCAGAAGGATTGTAAATATTTCCATGACAAAGAGAAGCTTGCCGACCGGAAATCTGTCAAGCAGGCGAAGGAAGATGTGCAGGCGGCATTTGCCACTTATTACGATGCACAAAAAGATACAATCACAGACACGGACTTTGAGAAAGACACGGTTGTAACTGACAAGATCATGTTGATCTCGAATCCAATCCATACCGGGGCGAAGGAGCCGACAGCATGGTATGAGATGGGCGTCCTGATGAAGCAGGCGAAGAAACGTGTGAAGATCCACACACCGTACATCATCTGCAATGATATGATGTATGACACCTGGTCGGACGTTGCCGCAAATGTACCGGAATTTACGGTTATGACAAACTCTGTCGCGAATAACGGCAACCCGTTTGGTTCCGCAGATTACCAGAAAAATAGGGATAGGATCAGCAGTACCGGCGTCACAATCTGGGAGTATGAAGGCGGATATTCGTATCATGGAAAGAGTATCTTGATCGACGATGATATATCCATTATCGGTTCGTTCAATATGGATATGCGCAGTGTCTACTTGGACACAGAACTGATGCTTGTAATCCGAAGCAAGGAGATCAACGCTCAGTTGGAATCAGCCATGATGAAATATGAACAGGGCGCAAGACAGGTGCTTGCCGATGGACAGTATGCGAATCCTTATCATGTGGATCCAATTGCTCTCACACCGAAACGCCGTCGTAGGGTGTTTGTTGTACGGTATCTGCTTGGATGGCTGCGGTTTTTGTTTTAGGGATATAATTAGATAAGATATAAAAAAGAAAGGTTTATCCGAGGAAAAACGGATAGACCTTTTTTGTATGGTAAAGCATAGAGAAACAATAATTCCATGATATTCTAAAAATTCATTATTTAATTCTCAAGGAGGAAATTGCATATGCAATATGGATACATCCGGGTATCGGCGACAGATCAGAATTTGGACAGGCAGTTGATTGCGTTAAAGAACGCTGGCGTGGAAACAAAGCGGATATTTGTAGACAGATTATCGGGGGAAAGATTTTAATCGTCCCAATTATAAAAGGTTGATAAAGCGATTAAAGCAAGATTATTGGATTTATAGTTTGCAAAATTCCCGTTAGTTGTGATATGCTAAAAAAGTATTTTGCAGGATATGCTTGCGGAGGGAACGCTTGTGGAACGATTATTATGTTGCACGTGCGTTCTATATAGATACAATGATTGGACAGGCGGTTTATGTGCCGCATATGTAATTCGAGATAGTATTAGTTGTAGCCAGAAAATAGTGTGATGAAAGGGCGGACGTAGTGTGGGATATATCTTAAAATTATTTGATACAGATCTTTTGAAGTTTGATGTGATTGAGAACTTGGCAGATCCTGTACTTAAGATAACATGGATAGATGAATCGCGGAAGGCACTGCTTCCGCTTGGAATGGAAGTGTCAGACGAAGGAATTGCAAGTTTTATTCGGCATCGCTGTATACCGAAGAACCGGGCATATGTGAATGCGTTTCTGGCAAAAAATGGACTTAGTGCAAATCGCCCTATGGATGTGATTACGGTATGTAAAGGCCTTTCACTGAATGATTCGTATTGGATCACAGAAGAGGATTCGGTGCAGAGTTTTGCATCCAGTAATCTGTACGAGAATCGTTTCAGTCGTTTGCTTGCATGGACGGCATTTACCGGATATGGCAGTAGTGTGCGGGCAACGTTTTTATCTTCACCGGAATTTACGACGAATGGTATGCTGCCGAAATGCTGGCGCAGAATGGAGAATAAAATATATCTCTATAAAGGAGCAACTTCCGGTGCAGCCAATACCGGAATGGAACCGTATTCCGAATTGTATGCGTATGAGATTGGTGCGTATGCCGGATTTTCGGTAATCCCTTATAAAATAAGCGTATGGAAGGGAAATGTATGCTCTGTATGTGAGCTTTTTACAAGCAAAGATCTGGCATATGTTCCGGTTGGGTATATTATAAAAAAAGGTGGCATGGACGCTGTCCGTAAGTTTTATGGAATATTAGGTGCAGAATTTGTGGATGCGTTGGATGAGATGTTGGTATTTGATGCGATTGTCTGCAATACAGATCGCCATTTCGGAAACTTTGGCGTGCTTGTGGACAGTCACACAAATCAGATTGCAGCACCGGCGCCATTGTTTGATCATGGCAATGCGCTTTTTAATTTGGCAGGTGAAGAAAACTGGGAGAATGAGAACGTATTGCAGGCGTATATAGACACGTTATTTCCTTGTGTCTATGATGATTTTATGGCGGAAGCGAAGCGTGTGTTGAAACCATCGATTCGGGAAAAGGTAAAAAAGCTTTTAACATTCGAAGTGAAAAAGATGGGAAGAACGAATTATGACAGTAAAAAATTGAAGCTTATGACAAAGATGATTCAGAAGCGCGCAAGAGCACTTTTGGAATCATAATGAAAAATGACTCTCTGGAATCATGAATGATTTCAGGGAGTTTTTTATAATATGAACCAACCTATAAAATCGACACATTCCCCTATAAAAATCCCCTATTATCCGATATAATAATATGTAAAAATAATAATAGTTAATTGTGTGATACAGGAAACGTGTTTACACGTGTGAAGTCACCGGGCGGTGTCCGGTGACTTTCCTGTAAATGAGCAAAAACGCGAAGGAGAAAAATCTATGATTCGAATGGAGATTGCGCTGATACTGATTCTGGCGTTTGTGGCAGGAATCTATTTCTCGGCGAGGCGGAGACAGACCGCGTTACATAAGACATTTTCGGTACTTTTGATCGTGGTGATCGTGCATCTGATGTTTGATGCTGCGACGATTTATACGGTCAATCATCTTGATCGTGTACCGCTTGTGCTGAATGATGTTTTGCACCGGCTGTTTGTCGGTACGATGGCGTTGGTGCTGTTTTTTTTCTATCAGCACATCGCGATACTGGTGGAAGAAGAAAGCGGGAAGAAGCGGACACTCGATCTGCCGGCACGGATATTTCTGGCGATTTCGGAAGTCGGGGCGATGACGCTTCCGATTACTTACATCGAGACACCGGATGGAAATTATTCGGCGGGACTTTATGCATATGTAAGCTATGTCAGTGTGGCGGTGTATCTCATACTTTGTTCATGGCTGCTGCTTGCGAACTGGAAACGGATGGACAACAAGAAGAAATTTGCCATCGGAATGGCACTTATATTTGAGTTTACAATCTGCTTCCTGCAGGGATTGCACCATACATGGCTGATCAGTGGAATGGGAATCACGCTTATGACGCTCGCATTCTATCTGACCTTGGAGAATCCGGATGCGCTGCGTGCGGAGCTTACGGAACAGAAGATGTCGATGCTCTATCTGAAAAGTCAGGTGAATCCGCATTTCTTGTATAATACGCTTGATACGATCCGGATTCAGGCGGAGTTAGACGGGGATAAGAAGGTTGCGAAGCTTCTGATGCGGCTCGTGGATTTCTTCCGGCTGAGTGTCAAGGTCGACCGTTCGATGGTCACGCTTGATGATGAGCTCGAACTTGTGGAAGCATATATGGAGCTGATGTGCTACCGGTATCCGGAGCTCTTCTGCGATTATGATATCGATCCGGACTTAGGGGCAGTGCAGGTACCGAACTTTATCTTACAGCCGCTGGTGGAGAACAGTCTGCTGCATGGGATGAAGAACCGCGGATACCGGGGCGAAATCGAGATATCCGTAAAACGCGCAGGCGCAGATATGGAGATCTGCATCAAAGACAGTGGCAGCGGATTTGAAGAGGGTATGAAAGCACAGATTGACAAGATGTTACTGCACTACAACAAGCAGGAGGCGAAGCTGGATGGAAACAGTATCGGGATCCTGAATGTGCAGAAGCGGATCAAATATCTGTGTGGTAGAAAATATGGACTATCCTATGAGGAAAACAGCGCGGGCGGTGTGACAGCGCGGTTGCTATTGCCGGTGAGTAGGGAGGAAGCATCATGAGGAAATTACGCGTCGTATTAGTCGACGATGAGATTATGATACGTGAGGGATTCAAGAAATTATTTGACTGGGGCGCACATGACTGTGAAGTCGTGGGTGAGGCAGCGGATGGTGTCGAGGCGCTTGGGGTAATCGACAGTCTGGTGCCGGATATCGTGATCATGGATATCAATATCCCGATTATGAACGGCCTGAAGGTCATCCAGACCAGCCGCCTGAAATACCCGGATATGGCATTTATCGTTGTATCTGGATACGATGATTTTTCTTATTGCAGGGAAGCATTGCGGCTGCAGATCACGGACTACATCCTGAAACCGGTCGACTATGAGGAGTTCGGGAACACGATCGATCATTTGAAGATATCGATATTCGAGAAGCAGACGAAGGATGTGACACCCGGCAGTGAAGCGTCAACGATTGTTGGAATTGTACGGTATATGCAGGAGCATCTGGCAGAAGAAATCAGCTTGAATGTTCTCGCGGAAACATTTCATCTGAGCGCACAGTATATCAGCCAGCTCTTCAAGAATGAGATCGGTGTGAATTTCCTTGCTTATCTGACGACAATCCGTATGGAGTGTGCGAAGAAGCTGCTCGTCTCGACACAGTTATCCATTGCGGAGATTTCTGAGCGGTGCGGCTATGCCGATTACCGGGTGTTTACCAAGGTATTCAAGAAGACGGAGGGCAGTACACCGTCGCAGTATCGCAGAGACTTTTTGTAGGAGCTTCAGTATAAGATTCAGTATGGAACCGATAAGTTATAAGGCGTGGATGAAAGGTGCACTTTCTTATAACGTACCAGTTCACGATAAAATAAGATTGACAAATGGGTGCAGATAAAAGACAATTGATATAAAGATAGGAAATGCATATCGATAGGGAGTCTGATATATGGATTTAACAAAAAAATGGCATCGGAGTGAATTTGTCAGTCATGAGATGCTGGAGGTACATCGTGGAATCGAATGTGAACTGGATTTCTATTCAGCAATTGCAAATGGCGAAATAGAATTAGTTCAGGAAAATTGTAACGAACAGGCATTTACAAACCCGGAGGGCATGGGCGTGTTGTCTACGGATGCGCTTCGCAATATCCGATATCATTATGTTGTAACCGTAGCGCTTATTACACGTTTTTGTGTGCACGAAGGGCTGGAACAGGAAAAAGCATATAATTTAAGTGATTTCTATATTTTGGAGATGGATAAATGCAAGACAATCGAACAGATATCGAAGCTGCATGATGTGATGTGTCTGGATTTTTGTAAACATATGCATGAAATAAAAAACGGTCAGGTACTTTCCAAGCAGGTGGTTTTGTGTCTGGATTATATTTACAGTCATACTCATTACCGGATTACAATTCGTGAAGTGGCTGAATATCTCAGATTATCTGAAAGCTATCTTTCAAGATTGTTTAAAAAAGAAATGGGAATCTCGTTCAGTCAGTATATTTTGAACCTGAAAATTGACAAGGCAAAGAATCTGCTTCGTTTTTCGGAATATTCAATTGGAGAAATAACCTATTATCTTGGTTTTTCAAATGAGAGCCATTTTATTCAGACATTTCAAAAACAGGTTGGAGAAACGCCGAACCGCTATCGTAGGAAGTGTTTCCGCACGGAGTGGGAATTAAAACAGAATTAGTAAAAATGTACAAATAATTCAGAAAGAATAAATGAATAACAGACAAAATCAATAAGATGTCATGAATATAACACTTATGACATTATTTAAACATAATCTTCCTTTGCTTTTGAGTATGATTAACATATCAAAAAATGAAGGGAGATTTTTTTATGAGAAAGCTGAGAAAAGCAATTCCTCTTGCACTGGCAATGAGTGTAGCTCTTACGATGACTCCAATTCAGGCATCAGCGGAAGAACCGACTCAGGTACAGGCAGAACAAAGTGATCTTGTAGAAGAAAACGAAAGTCTGAGTGATGAAGCAGACAAAGACAAAGAAGGGTACAAACTGGTATTTGAGGATGAGTTTACCGGCAATCAATTGGATCGTACGGTTTGGAATGTCGAAAAGCATGAGAAAGGCTGGGTAAACGAGGAGCTTCAGGAGTATGTAGATTCTGATGAAAACATCAAGGTACAAGATGGTTATCTGAATATCATTCCTGTTGAAAAAGTTGAGACAACATCTACAACTGATGGACAGAATTTGTTGTCAAACGCTGATTTCAGTTCCGGTATGACCGGTTGGACTGAAACAATTGCAAACTGGGGAAGTGATGGTTGTAACGCATCTGCGCAGAGCTCTGTTACTGATGGGGCTATTACTTATAAGATTACCAATCCTGGTAATGACTTATGGCATGTACAACTTAAACAAACTGTTAAGTTGGCAGCAAAAAAGCATTACACATTAAGCTACAAAGTAAAATCGGATGTTGCTCGTACAATTGAAACGGGTGTGCAGGGTGATGAAACAAATAATTATATCTCATATGGAGCAAAAACACAATCATTGCAAGCAGGAAAAGAAGAATCAGTATCTATCGACGTATACGCAGAAGAGGGATATGACACAGCAACTTTATATTTCTCTTTAGGGCGTAAGACTGGAGATACATCGATTCCAGATGCATCTGTAGTAACAATTTCCGATATTAGTTTGGTGGAAGCAACTGCAAACATGCTTCCGGCAAATGCATTTGGTGACAATGCAACTGCTGGCGTTATTACAAAAGAAATCAATAGTGGTAATATGGGAAAAGATCCTTGGGATGTACAGGTTCTTCAGGATGGGATTGGTGTAGAAGCTGGCGAGAAATATGTTGTTACATTCAAGGCATCAGCAACGACACCTAGAACAATCGTAGCTGGTGTTCAGAAAACTTCAGCCAATTATGATCAGTACGGACAGAAAGTATTTGCTATTACAACAGAGCCGACAGAGTACTCTTACGAGCTGAATCCAACAGTAACAGATTCAAATGCAGGTATTTATTTTAACCTTGGTAAGTCATCAGAAGGCGAAACACCAGATGCAACAATTGAAATTTCTGATGTAAAGATGGTGAAAAAAACAGTTGCTGGAACAAAGGTCAAGAAATCTTATACATCTGGTCGTATCTCTACACAGAACTTAAAGACATTTACCTATGGTAGGTTTGAAGTAAGGGCAAAGGTTCCAAATGGACAGGGATACCTTCCGGCATTCTGGTTAATGGCTAACGATGAGAATGTATATGGTCAGTGGCCAAGATGCGGTGAGATTGATTGTATGGAAGTTATGGGGCAGGATACAAATAAGTTGTACGGAACCATACATTACGGAAATCCACATGCAGAAAGTCAGGGAACCTATACAATCAAAGAAGGTCCGTCGTTTTCCGATGATTTCCACACATTTACATGTGATTGGGAACCAGGCAAGATTACATGGTATGTAGATGGAATAAAGTATCATGAGGAAAGCAACTGGCATTCAACAACAGAAGGACAGGGAACACTTACATATCCAGCACCTTTCGATCAACCTTTTTACATTATTTTGAACCTCGCAGTTGGTGGTTCATGGGTAGGAAATCCAAACGAGCAAACAAATTTTGATAACAATCCGTATGTTGTTGATTATGTAAGAGTCTATCAGAAAGATTCTTATGATGAGAATGTAACACGTCCAGAAGTTAAGTTTGAGCCTACAAACAAGCCAGACGAAAGCGGAAACTATATTAAGAACAGCACATTTGCAGAGGCAGAGGATTTGACAGATGATACAAATTGGAAATTCTTAACTACTTCGGGTGGTGCTGCAACAGCAGAAATCAAAGATAACTCTATGGTTATCAAGACAGAAAAAGCAGGTACTGTTGATTACAGTGTACAGTTAGTACAGGCAAATGTTCCTTTTGAAAAGGGTGCAACTTATGAAGTAAGTTTTGATGCACAAGCATCTGAGAATCGTAAGATGAATGTAGATGTTAAGGCTCCAGACCGTGGATACCAGTCATATATGAAAACCATGGTTCCAGAGCTTACAAAGGAGATGAAGCACTTCAGCACACAGTTCGTAATGAAGGCAGATTCCGATGTGAATGGACGTTTAGAGTTTAATATGGGTAATGCAGGTTTAGGCGATATCGTTCTTCAGAACGTAGTTGTTAAGAAGATTGCGGAGCCAGATCCGAATGCAAAGGAAGAAAAGACAATTCTTGCAAATGGAAGCTGTATCTATAATGGATCTTTCCAGGAAGGTATAAACCATCTTGGATATTGGGATATAACACCAGAAGGTGCAGATATTAAGGTAACAGGTCTTTCAGATGGAAGAAGATTGGTCACAGAAGGAAAAAGTGTAACAATCAGTCAGTCAGATCTTGCATTTAAGGAAGGAACAGCATATGCATTGAGCTTTGATGCGTATGCGCAAAATGGAGCAACTGTCGTTGCAACTGTTGGCGGAAACACATATAAAGTAAATGTTGAAGCAGGAAATGAAAAGAAAGATTATGTTGTAAAGATTCCTGCAACAGCAAAGTTTACAGACAAGACAGTTTCATTGAACATCGAAGGCGCAATCTCTCTCGATAATGTAAAAATGGTAGAAGATGCAAAGATTAAGAACGGATCATTCAATGATAGTCTTTCAGGATATGAAGTGTATGTAGACAGCGCAGCAAAAGCAACTGTTGTTGTTGACAGTTTAAAAGAAAATAATGCACTGGATGTGACTGTAGATGATACAGGTGCGGATGACTGGAGAATACAGATTAAACAGAACAATGTATTGCTGGAAAAAGGAAAGAAGTATAAATTATCATATGAGGCTAAGTCATCCATTGGTAGAAAAATCAGAGTTGTAATGCAGGGTGGAGAGGCTCTTGGATGGCCGGTATACTCTGAGCATAGCGATGATCAAGATGCAAATGATGGAATTGTAACACTTACAAGTGAATATCAGAAGTTTACTGAAGAATTTATAATGACAGAAGAGACAGACGCAAAGGCATTCCTCAGTATCTGTTTGGGAAATGTAGGTGGTCAGATTACTGATCAGCACAGAATTGTAATTGACAATATTTCTTTGGTTGAGGTAGAGAATCCGACACCGGAGAATCCGACACCGGAGAAGCCAACACCGGAGAAGCCAACACCGGAGAATCCAACACCGGAGAAGCCGACACCGGAGAATCCGACACCGGAGAATCCGACACCACAAAACCCAATTGTGAAGCCTGTAACAGTATCTTATTCTACACATATACAGAGTTATGGATGGAATAAAAGTGCAGCGAAGAATGGAACAGTGGCAGGAACAACAGGAAAGGCAAAGAGATTAGAAGCGATTAAAATTTCTGTAGAGGGAAATGAAGATCTTGGCATTCAGTATACAACACACTGCCAAGGATATGGTTGGTTAAACTGGTCATCAAATGGTGAAATCAGCGGAACAACAGGTGAAGCGAAGAGACTTGAGGCAATCAAGATTCAGTTGACAGGTGCAGACAAGGATAAATACGATGTATATTACCGCGTTCATGCACAGGGCTATGGCTGGATGAATTGGGCAAAAAATGGTGAGGCTGCCGGTACAGCAGGACTCGCGAAGAGACTTGAAGCAATCCAGGTAGTAGTTGTCAAGAAGGGTGAAAGCGTACCAGACAAGTTCGAAGGTGTAACAGCATCAGAAAAGAAAGCTTATGTGGCAAGTGCAGCTGCAACAGATGCAACAGTTGAAGGCTCAGATCAGGCACATGTTCAGTATCGTTCACATCTTCAGACATATGGATGGCAGAACTGGAAGAATGACGGAGATATTTCCGGAACAATAGGTAAAGCAAAGCGATTAGAGTCTTTGAAACTTGAACTTAAAAACAAGGATTATACAGGCGGTATCTGTTACAATGCACATGTGCAGACAATCGGATGGCAGGCCGATCCAAATAAATCTGCAACATGGAAGAAAGATGGTGAGCTTTGCGGGACAACAGGAAATGCAAAGAGATTAGAGGCAATTCAGATTGAGCTTTATGGTGAGATGGCAGAGCATTATGATATTTATTATCGTGTGCATTCACAGACGTACGGCTGGATGAAGTGGGCCAAAAATGGAGAGATGGCTGGCACAACCGGTCAGCATAAAAGAATCGAAGGAATTCAGGTTGTGCTTGTGAAAAAAGGTGAACAGGCGCCTTCGGATAATTACAAGGGAGCTGTTACAAATACAACAAAAACATTTCTCTCAAAATAGAAACGATCGATAGTCAAAATGGCGTTATCCATTACTTTGGATAACGTCATTTTTTAGTGCGTCTTGCGGCGCACGTTTCTGGATGTAACCTGGTTATGAAAAGAAATAAAATTGTAACAGCATTGATGCAGAAATGATGCATGCCGGATGTATGATGCAGATTATAAAAAGAAAATCGGAAAATATCTGAAGAATTGACACATTTAGATAGAAAAAGAGCCTATTTTCTTTTTATATCAATCGTTATAATACAACCGAAAGAAGGAAAGAACTATGAGAAAGAAAGCATGGATTTTATGTACGGCAATGGTAGTGGCTTTGGCGGGATGCAGCAATGTGAGTGATAATAATACGACCGAATCTGTTACGGAGAGCAATATCCCGGACAGCACATTACAGTCAGAAGGTTCGAATACAGGGAAGACGGAACCCGCTGCGACAGAAGCTAAGACGACGGAATCCCAGTCACAGGAAGGCGAGCCATCCGATGATTCGTGGAAGGAAGAGTTCGAGAAGACGCTGTATGAGGAGTATGGTGTGGTACCAGATCATTACGAATATATCGGAAATGATGTCTATCAGGTCTATGTGAAAATCGACGGGGAGATCGTGCCATATGTGGCAGTGAATTGGAAGACGGGAGATTTCCACGGCTAGAAGAAAGGATAAAGACGGGTGAAAGAAATGGGCGATGCAAACAAAATCACAGGATATGGAGAACATAGAGAATTATATCGGATTTCAACGGATGAAATCCTGTATTTTGAGGCGGTAGGAGAGAAAGTGTTTGCCTATACGGAACAGGAAATTTATGAGATAAAGAATCGCCTTTACCAGATTGAAGAGAAGGTAAATGCGTATGATTTTACCCGGGCATCCAAATCCATGCTTGTAAATACAGACAGAATCTCAAGTATTGCTTCGATTTCGGGAAGCCGCGGGAAGATTATGATGGATAACGGTGAGGCCGTTATTGCAAGCCGCATGTACTACAAAACATTGCTTTCATCCATGAAATGGAAGAAAATCAGTTAATACTTTTTGTGTTTTTTTCTGACAGAAAATATGCTATGATGAAATGCGAATTGGCATAAAGGTTAGAAAAAGGAGACAAAAAATGAGCAAGAAATTACTTTTGATCAACGACATGGCTGGCTATGGAAAGGTTGCGTTATCCGCGATGATTCCGGTGCTTTCCCATATGAAATACGAGGTATTTAACCTGCCGACGGCAATCGTATCGAACACACTTGATTACGGTAAGTTCGACATCCTGGATACAACCGATTACATGAAAAATGCAATCGCTGTCTGGGAACAGCTTGGATTTGATTTCGATGCAATCTCAACCGGATTTATCGTGTCGAAGGAGCAGACCGAGCTTGTGACCAAGTTCTGTAAGGCACGGGCAGAAAAAGGTGTGACGATCTTCACAGATCCGATCATGGGAGATGAGGGAAAGCTCTATAACGGAATCACAGAGGAGACGATTGATTTGATGCGTGAGCTGATTTCGGCTGCGGACTATATCGTACCGAACTATACTGAGGCGGCATATCTGACCGAGCTTCCATATAAGGAAGATGGTGTGACCGAGGAAGCATATCATACGATGATCGACAAGCTTCGTGCATTCGGTGCGAAATCGATTGTGATTACAAGTGCGAAGATTGCGGGCACAGATTGCAGATCGGTTGTCGGATATGACCACAAGAAGGAAGAATATTTTAAGGTTGATTTCGAAGAGATTCCGGTACATTTCCCGGGAACGGGAGATATTTTCTCCGCCGTATTTATCGGAAAGCTTATGAGTGGCAAGGATCTGCAGACGGCAACCGCAGAGGCGATGGATGCCGTGAAGAGCATGATCGGCAAAAATGCAGATAACGTGGATAAATATAAGGGAATTCCGCTGGAAACCTGTATGGAGGTGCTTGACTGATGGCAAGACCGAGAATTCGGATCACACTGATTGATCAGAAGGGTGAAAAGGGATGTCACAGAGGTCATAAGATCGGTGATTCCTATGATTTTGATACGGAGCGGGGGAAGCTGTGTCCGATGGCAATGCACGTTGCATTTCCGTACGTGGATATCCTGCGGTATGGCGGTGAGATACCGGGACAGGAGAAGGGCACCGCTGTTTTTGCATGTCCGGATGTGGATACGCTGAATGTATTTAAAATCGAGCGGATAGACAGTTGATGTACGAAAAGAAAAACAAGAAAAACAATAAGGATTATTGATTTTATTTGAAACATTTTGTATAATACAGTCAGAGTTTATATTACATCTAATATAAAACATAATATAAATAATTTGAAAGGAGAAACTATTATGTTACAGAACCAGGAATGGGAATCATTCACAGGTAGACTCTGGAAGGAAGAGTGCAACGTAAGAGACTTCATCCAGAACAACTACACACCTTATGATGGAGACGAGAGCTTCCTTGCAGGACCAACAGATGCTACGAACAAGCTCTGGGATAAGCTTCAGGCTCTTCAGAAGGCAGAGAGAGACAACGGTGGTGTATTGAAGGAGGACGCAGATGTTGTATCCAGCATTACAGCATATGGTCCTGGTTACATTGATCCAGAGACAAAGGATCTTGAGCAGATCGTAGGTCTTCAGACAGACGAGCCACTTAAGAGAGCATTTATGCCTTACGGTGGTATCAAGATGGCTGAGGAAGCACTCGAGATGTACGGATACAAGCCAAATGAGAACTTCCACAAGATCTTTACAGATTATCACAAGACACACAATCAGGCAGTATTTGATGCTTATACACCAGAGATGATGGCAGCTCGTCATACACATATCGTAACAGGTTTGCCAGATACTTATGGTCGTGGTCGTATCGTTGGTGATTACAGAAGAGTCGCTCTTTACGGTATTGATCAGCTGATCGCTTGGAAGCAGGAAGATAAGGCTAACTGTGGCGATGGTAATATGTATGATGATATTATCCGTCAGAGAGAAGAGTTGACAGAGCAGATCAGACGTCTTCAGGAGATGAAGGTTATGGCTCAGTCATACGGCTATGATATTTCTAAGCCAGCTTCAAATGCGAAGGAAGCTGTTCAGTGGTTATACTTCGGATACCTTGCAGCTATCAAGACACAGAATGGTGCTGCTATGTCCGTAGGACGTGTATCTACATTCCTTGATATCTATATCGAGAGAGATATTAAGGCTGGTAAGCTTACAGAGGCTCAGGCTCAGGAGCTTATCGATCACTTCACAATGAAGCTTCGTATGGTTAAGTTCGCAAGAATTAAGTCATACAACGAGCTGTTCTCAGGTGACCCTGTATGGGCTACACTTGAAGTCGGTGGTATTGGTATGGACGGACGTTCAATGGTTACAAAGAACGACTACAGATTCCTTCATACTCTTGAGGATATGGGACCTGCTCCAGAGCCAAACCTTACAGTACTTTACTCTTCAGCATTGCCTAACAACTTCAAGACATATGCTGCTAAGATCTCTGTAAGAACAAGCTCAATCCAGTACGAGAACGATGATGTAATGAAGCCAATCTGGGGTGATGATTACTCAATCTGCTGTTGTGTATCTGCTACACAGACAGGTAAGGAAATGCAGTTCTTTGGAGCTCGTGCAAACCTTGCTAAGTGTCTCCTGTACGCTATCAACGGTGGTAAGGATGAGAAGTTCCTTGACAAGAAGACAGGTAAGCCAATGCAGGTAGGTCCTGACTACTCTCCTATTACTTCTGAGTACCTTGACTATGATGAAGTACTTGCTAAGTACAAGCAGATGCTTGACTGGTTAGCAGGACTTTATGTAAATATCCTGAACCTGATTCAGTACATGCATGACAAGTACTACTATGAATCAGCAGAGATGGCATTGATCGATACAGATGTACGTCGTACATTTGCTACAGGTATTGCCGGATTCTCACACGTTATCGATTCCCTTTCAGCTATCAAGTATGCTAAGGTTAAGGTTATCCGTAACGCAGAGACAGGACTTGCAGAAGACTTCGAGATCGAAGGCGAGTTCCCTAAGTATGGTAATGATGATGACAGAGCAGATAATATCGGTGTATGGCTGCTTCATGAGTTCCTTACAGACATCAAGAAGAGACACACATACCGTAATTCAGAGCCTACAACATCTATCCTTACAATCACATCTAACGTAGTATATGGTAAGTTCACAGGTAACCTTCCAGATGGTAGACGTGCTTGGACACCATTTGCTCCAGGTGCTAACCCAAGCTACGGTGCTGAGACATCAGGACTTCTTGCATCTCTGAACTCAGTTGCTAAGATTCCTTATGAGTGGTCTTTGGATGGTATCTCAAATACTCAGACAATGAACCCATCTGCACTTGGTCATGATGAGGCTGAGAGAGCTGAGAAGCTTGTAAGCGCTATGGATGGTTACTTCGATCAGGGCGCTCACCACTTGAACGTAAACGTATTCGGTAAGGATAAGCTCCTGGATGCTATGGAGAACCCAGATAAGCCAGAGTACGCTAACTTCACAATCCGTGTATCTGGATACGCTGTTAAGTTTATCTCTCTTACACGTGAGCAGCAGCTCGATGTTATCAACAGAACATTCCATGACTCACTTTAATTAGAAGTTTGTCAAAAATGTTTTTGATAGATAAGTAATTCACTGGAGTCCCGGAGATACTATCTCCGGGACTTTTTATAAAAATAAAATTGTTAGAGGTGGAACATGCCGGAGAAGAAACAGATTTTAGGTTATATTCATTCAACAGAAAGCTTTGGAGCCGTAGATGGACCAGGTATCCGATTTGTAGTATTTTTGCAAGGCTGTAAGATGCGTTGTAAATACTGTCATAACCCGGAGACGTGGAATCTGGTAACCGATTACACAAAGCTCTATGCTGACACAACGGATGATAAAGAACGAGAAGAACTCGAAAAGAAAATTGAAGAGAACACAAAACTGCTACTAGATAAAGGCGTCAAAGTTGAAGCGAGAACTCCGGAAGATCTGCTCAAGCAGGCACTTCGTTATAAGCCTTATTGGAAGGGCGATGGAGGAATAACCGTCAGCGGAGGCGAAGCACTTCTGCAGATGGACTTTTTGATTGAATTCTTCAAGCTTGCAAAAGCACAGGGGATTCACACAACGATTGATACAGCGGGCAATCCATTTACAAGAGAGGAGCCTTTCTTCTCGAAGTTCAATGAACTGATGGCACTCACTGATTTGTTCCTGCTTGATATCAAGCAGATTGAGGACGACAAACACCGGGAGCTGACAGGGTTCTCGAATAAGAATATATTAGACTTGGCACAGTATCTCTCCGATCAGGGAAAGCATATGTGGATTCGACATGTCCTTGTGCCGGGCATAACAACCGACGAAGCAGATCTGAAGAAGACGGCTGAGTTTATCAGGACTTTGAAGACGGTTGACCGTGTGGAGGTATTGCCATACCATAAGCTTGGAATTCAGGAGTGGGAGCGCCTTGGAATCCCTTATAAGCTGGAAGGAATCGATCCTCCAACGGACGAACAGCAAAAAATTGCAAGAGAGATTCTGGATGCAAAGTAAGAGTTGCACATAAGAGCCGCAAAAACAATATAAGGAAACAAATGAGACTGCGTAATATTTAGGAAGATGAGTATTGCGCAGTTTTTTTGATATAGGAAAAGATTATAGCAAACAATCATTTTTATGTATGGCTGTCTGTATTGACATAACAGAGGAAGCACGTTATAATCTGAAACCATGAAAGGGAAATAAATAAAATATCAGATAGGAAAAGTAGGGTATAAAACCTGCGAGGGAAAGGAAGTACGTCTATGGCAATCATCCAGATACAAGATGTATCCAAAAAATTTCAGACAAAAGACGGCGAGATTGACGCGTTGAAGCATGTGGCGCTTGACATCGAAGCCGGAGACATATATGGAATTATCGGTATGTCCGGTGCAGGAAAGAGTACACTCGTACGATGCATCAACCATATCGAAGTTCCGACTGAGGGAACAGTGATCGTGCAGGATAAGGATCTGAGCAAGCTTTCCGAGAAAGAGCTTCGCAAGCAGCGGGAACATATCGGCATGATCTTCCAGCATTTCAATTTGTTGATGCAGAAGTCCGTATTGGAGAATGTATGCTTCCCATTGTTTATTCAGGGGAAGTCGAAGGCAGAGGCAAAGAAGAAAGCTTATGAGCTTCTGGATATCGTAGGTCTGAAGGATCGTGCCAAAGCGTATCCATCTCAGTTATCCGGTGGGCAGAAACAGCGTGTGGCGATTGCGAGAGCCTTAGCTTCCGATCCTCAGATTCTTCTGTGTGATGAGGCAACGAGTGCGTTAGACCCACAGACAACTTCTTCGATTCTCGCTTTGTTGAAGGATATCAACAAAAGGTTTGGTATCACAATCGTTGTGATCACACACCAGATGGCAGTTGTCCGGGAGATTTGTAACAGGGTAGCAATTATGAAGGATGGACAGGTGGTCGAGAACGGAAGTACTGTGGAAATCTTCAATCATCCAAAGTCAGAGGTGGCACGGGATCTGCTCAGAAAGGACGATGGTGGAGATACCACCGGTGACGATCAGCAGACAGCAAGTCAGATTCAGGACGGAACGAAGATACGAATCGTATTTACAGAGAACTCCGCATTTGAACCGGTCATTGCAAATATGATACTGACATTTAAGGAGCCAATCAACATCCTGAAAGCTGCAACCAAGAATGTTGGCGGCGTGGCAAAGGGAGAGATGATATTGGAGATTCCGAATGGTTCCACGAATGTGAAAGCGATGGAACAGTATCTGATTGACCGGGGACTTGAGATAGAAGAGTTGTCGGAGACAAAGACAGGAGGTGCGTTCTAATGTGGACAGAACAGGTTCGTTCCATGATTGGAACAGGTATTCTTGAGACGTTATACATGACAGTTGTTTCAACTGTATTTGGATATTTATTTGGACTGCCGATGGGAATTCTCCTTTGTATCACAGATAAAGAGGGATTGAAGCCAAACAAGGTGGTATATAAGATTCTGGATGTGATTGCGAATATTGTACGAAGCATACCGTTTTTGATCTTGTTGATCCTGCTGATTCCATTTACAAGACTGTTGCTTGGAAAAAGCTATGGTTCTACCGCAACGATCGTCCCACTGACAGCGGCGGCGATTCCATTTATCGCAAGAATGGTTGAGTCTTCACTAAAGGAAGTCGATTACGGAGTTATCGAAGCAGCAAAGGCAATGGGCGCAAGCAATAGCAGAATCATCTTTAGGGTATTGCTTGTTGAGGCGAGAACTTCCCTGATCACAGGCGCAACGATTGCAATCGGAACGATCCTTGGATATTCCGCAATGGCAGGTGCAGTCGGCGGTGGCGGACTTGGAGATATCGCAGTCCGTTACGGATATTACCGGTATCAGACAGATATTATGCTTGTTACGGTGGCGTTACTGATTGTGATCGTACAGGTATTCCAATCGGTCGGCATGTTCGTTGCAAACCGTCTGGATCGCAGAAAATAATGTGCAATATATGCGGGTATCGGAATGTGCACACCGGAACCTGCTTATATATAAAGTAATGGATCATTGGATAAAAGTTTTCGATGATTACAAAAACAGGAAAGAGAGGACATGAATTATGAAGAAATCAATTAAGAAATTACTCGCACTGACACTGACAGGTGCATTTTTGGTAGGAGCACTCACAGGTTGCGGAAAGAGCGGCGAGGATGATAAGACAATCACAGTTGCAGCATCAGCAACACCACACGCTGAGATTCTGGAGTACGCAAAGGATAAGCTCAAGGAGCAGGGCTATGATCTGCAGGTAACTGTCTTTGATGACTATGTAAAGCCAAACGAGGTTGTAGAAAGTGGCGACTTCGATGCCAACTACTTCCAGCATGTACCATATCTGGAAAGCTTCAATGAGGAGAAGGGGACACACCTTGCTGTTGCAGGTAAGATCCACTATGAGCCATTCGGTATCTATCCGGGAACAAAGAAGAGCTTGGATGAGATCGCAGACGGTGATTCTATTGCAGTACCAAACGATACAACAAACGAGGCAAGAGCATTGCTGCTTCTGCAGGATAATGGCATCATCACATTGAAGGATGGCGCTGGTATCAACGCAACTGTTAACGATATCGCTGAGAATCCACACAATGTAAAGATTGTTGAGCTTGAGGCTGCGCAGGTAGCCAGAGTCGTTGATGAGACAGCATTTGTCGTATTGAATGGTAACTATGCACTTGCTGCCGGTTTCTCAGTAGGAAAGGATGCCCTTGCTTATGAGAAGAGTGATTCCGAAGCTGCCAAGACATATGTAAATGTAATTGCAGTAAAGGAAGGAAACGAGGACAGCGCAAAGATCAAGGCACTGGTAGATGTATTGAAGTCTGACGATGTGAAGAAGTACATCAACGACACTTACGATGGAGCAGTTCTTCCTTATGAGGAATAATCGGATTGGGTGGAACTAATAAGAATTTGTTATATACAAAATAAAAACATATAAACCACAGATAAACGCTCTGCTGTATGGGATGTATTCCATATGGCAGGGCGTTTTGTCGTTGCAGGAAGGTATAAATGATTATATGGAGAGGATATAAAATCTGTTATGAACACATGGAAATTGCTGAAAACAAAAAAATCTAAAGTAAATGTCTTTAATAAATAGAAAAAATAGAGAGAATTATCAATTTAACTCTTGTTTTTTTCGAGAAATGTCTATAAAATAGAAAACAGACGGTTTAAATGCATAATTTATACGATGCAAATAAATGTGAAAGGTATAAGGTAGCTGAAATGAAGAAATACAAGGATATGAGTAAAGACGAGTTATTGACATTAAAAGCCGCTCTTATGGAGGAATACAAGGAAGAGCAGGCAAAGGGCCTCAGCCTCAATATGGCAAGAGGAAAGCCTGGATTCTCCCAGCTGGCACTTTCCATGCAGATGTTAGATGAGATTAATAGCAAATCTGATATGCGTACCTTGCTTGGAAATGATACAAGAAACTATGGAGATCTGGATGGTATCGGAGAGTGTCGTCAGCTTATGGCAGACATGATGGAAGTAAAGAAGGAGAATATCATTGTATATGGTAACTCCAGTCTGAACGTTATGTACGATACAGTTTCCCGTTCGATGACACACGGTGTCAATGGTTCGACTCCTTGGTGCAAGCTGGATAAGGTCAAGTTCCTCTGCCCGGTACCTGGATATGACAGACATTTTAAGATCACAGAGTTCTTCGGTATTGAGATGATCAACATCCCAATGAATTCCGATGGACCGGATATGGATCTGGTTGAGAAATACGTAAATAATGATGCCGCAGTGAAGGGTATCTGGTGCGTGCCGAAATATTCAAACCCAACCGGAATCGTATATTCCGATGAGGTGGTAAGAAGATTTGCAGCATTAAAGCCGGCAGCGGAAGACTTCCGTATCTTCTGGGATAATGCATATTGCATCCATCATCTGTATAAGGATCAGCAGGCAGAAATTCCGAATATCTTAGAGGAGTGTGAGAAGGCTGGGAATCCGGACATGGCATATATGTTTGCTTCGACATCGAAGATCACATTCCCTGGTTCTGGTGTTTCTGCAATCGCAACTTCTACAACAAATGTAGAGTTTATCAAGCAGCAGTTGACAGTACAGACAATCGGTCATGACAAGATCAATCAGCTCCGTCATACAAGATTCTTCAAGAATATTGATGGACTGAAGGCACATATGGAGAAGCATGCGGATATCTTACGTCCGAAGTTCGAGGCAGTTTTAAATGCATTTGATCAGGAGCTTACAGGACTGGAGATCGGTTCGTGGGTAAAGCCGCTCGGTGGATATTTCATTTCCTTTGATGCACTCGAGGGCTGTGCGAAGAAGATCGTAGCAATGTGTAAGGATGCAGGTGTGGTACTGACAGGCGCCGGTGCAACCTATCCGTATGGCAAAGATCCAAAAGACAGCAATATCCGTATTGCTCCATCGTTCCCATCTGTGGAAGAGATGGAAGCAGCATCGAAGATTTTCGTGCTTTGCGTGAAGCTTGCAAGTATCGATAAGTATCTGGAAGCATAAGCTTGCCAGGGCAATTATAGATAGAGTATTCAAATCCCGGTGTGAAAGCACCGGGATTTTTTGCAAAATGCTGGAATGAAATAATTTGATAACTGACATACTAATTTCAGAATGCGGAATCCGAAATACGAGAATAATCAGACATTTGATATATCAGAAATGCCAGAAGCAATTCTCGTATTTTTGATTCGTGAATAAATGGAGGAATTCGTATGAAGGATCGAATCGAGACATTGAAGGGATATTTGAAGCGGCTTGGAAATGGAGAACCGCTGGAAACAGTAAGAAAAGATTTTGTGGAAGTATTTAAGGATGTTGATCCTGCGGAGATCATGAAGGCAGAACAGGAGATGTTTGCGGAGGGAACACCGCTTTCTGATGTGCAGAAGCTGTGTGATGTGCATGCCGCACTTTTCCATGGAAAGACACGGGAGGAACAGATTGCGAATGCAGAAAGGGCAGTGCATGCGTCGGTGTTACGGGAGGAACGGGAGTCAAAGACGCGGGAGCTGGCACAGACCAAAGGACATCCGCTGTGGCTGTTTGCAAATGAGAATGGTGCTCTTGCTATGCTGTTAGAGCAGGCAGAGGAGAAAATCAAAGATGGCAGTGCGAATAAGAAGACGTTGGAATCGTTGCGTGGCATCTCCATTCACTATGCGAAGAAGGGAGATCTTCTGTATCCGGTTTTGAATGTACGGTATGGGATATCCGGACCGGCAAGTGTGATGTGGACGGTTGATGATGAGATCCGGGATGAAATCTCATTTCTTGCGAAGATGAATGATAAGGAACCTGAATGGCAGGAGCGGTTCGCAACGGTGGTAGCACGGGCACAGGAGATGGTCTACAAAGAGGCAAATATTTTGTTTCCGAACTGTGCGGCGAATTTCACGGAGAAAGAGTGGATCGGCATCTACCATGACCAGAAGGATTATGCGGTTTGTTTCGGCGTGGAGCCGGAGATCTGGCAGAAGGCAGAGGATAACCAATATGTGCCGGAGACGTCGCTCACAGAGACGGAAATCCGTATGCCGGGCGGGCATCTGACGATTGCGCAGTTGATCGCACTTCTGAATACGATTCCGATGGAAATCACATTTGTGGATGTGGACAATATCAATCGATTCTTCAATGAAGGACCGAAGGATTTTAAACGTCCGGGGATGGCAATCGACCGGGAAGTATTTTCCTGTCACCCACCGAAGATTGAAGCGACCGTGCGAAGAATTATTGGAGAGTTCCGTGCAGGGGCATTGGACGAGGTTCCAATCTGGATGGACAAAAATGGAAAATGCATGCTTGTCAGATACATGGCGGTACGGGATAAAGAGGGGAAGTATCTCGGTACGCTGGAGCTAGTGCAGGATATGGGATTTGCAAAGGAACATTTTCAGCCGGAAAAGCGCCAGGAGGAGATATGGTAAGCGGAGAAATGGCTTGTATATGCGGCACGTAAATGATAAAATCTGATGTATATGCCAGAAATAAATGTACGACTTAAAATAGGAGAAATCAGATGAAAATTACAATCATTGCAGTGTCCGTATCTGCACTTTCACAGATCCAGATATTTCAAAAAGAATATGCAAAAAAATACCCGGAGGATGCAATTGATTTTGCAGTCTTTTATGTGGCAGGAATGGAAAACAAATATCTGATGCATCCGGAGATTCTGGAGAATGCAGTCCGTGAGGCGGATGTTGCAATCATTGACCTGATGGGCGTTTCAGAGGCGTTGCGGGAGATTGTCAGACGCGGTTTAGAGGAGTGCCGGGGACAACGGATTGTGATTGGTAACGAATTGCGTGAATATCTGCGCCTCGGAACATTTTCCATGGAAGCAATGGGTAAAATGATGAAGTCCTCCCAGAAGAAACCGCAGACAGGAGATGTGTCAGAGGAGGAAGCTAAGCAAGCGGATACGAAGGAAAACAAAAAACCGACAGCCAGTGCGTTAGAGAAGATGCGCCGGATACGAAGAATGGCGATGATCCTTGGCAATGTCCTTCCATTTGGCATGACAAAGGATATGAAGCAGGTGTTTTTGCTGATGGACTATTGGCAGCAGGCAACCTACACGGATATAGAATCATTCTTCTATCTGATTTTACGAAGATATTGCGGCAGGAGCTTTCTGCCGAAGGAAAAGCCTTGTACGATGCGGTACGGAATCTATCTGAAAGATCCGTTTTCACTTGCATGCGAAGATACGCTCGAGAAATATTGGAAGAAAAATCCGTATGACAAAGGCAGGGATACGATAGCATTTTTGTTTTACGGACATGCATATCCGAACGATTATCTGCCAATCGTGCGTATCATTTGTGAAAAATTAAGAGAAAAATATAACATACTTCCGATTGCATTCTCACAAAATGAGGATCGTGATCAGGAGAAATTAAAGAGTTATCTCTGCCAGAAGAAGTACCCGGTATCCGCGGTGATCAATACGATGCCATTCCGGCTTGGGGCAGGTCCGATGGGCGGAAATGCAGACGGTGCAGTGCAGATTCTGAAGGAACTGCAGGTGCCGTATATCAAGCCATTCTGCCTGACGAAAATCACAGAGCAAAGATGGCAGGAAGCATCCGCGGTCAATCCGGGCGAGTTCCTGATCAGTATGTTGCTGCCGGAATTAGATGGGGGAATCCTCACGTTTCCGGTTGGCGTGATGGGTGATGCGACGGTATCCGAATTGCAGCCAATCACAGAACGGATTGATACACTTGTGGCACGGCTGGAAGGATATCTGAGGTTACAGAAGCTGGCCAATCAGGATAAGAAGCTGGCGTTCGTGTTCTACAATTACCCGCCGGGCGAAAGCAATGTTGCATCTGCGGCATTTCTTGATACCTTTGCGTCTGCGGCAGAAGCGTTGAAGCAGTTAAAACAGGCGGGATATCAGGTGGAAGCCCTGACGGCTGAACAGCTTCGGGAAGCGTTCGTGATGGATGGAAACTGCAATGTGCCACAGTGGAGTGACGAGGCCGAGGCTGCGATTACATACAGGCTGGATGGTGAGGACTATCCAGTGAAGGGGATTCGATGTGGAAATGTATTTCTTGGGTTACAGCCGTTGCGGCAGGACGGAGACAGTAAAGCGGATATCATCGAGAACTACCATGACCGGAATCAGGAACCACCGAAGGCATATCAGGCATTTTACCATTATATAGGGGAAGAATTTGGCGCGGATGCAGTGATTCATTTCGGTACACACGGGACTTTGGAATTCCTGCCTGGTAAGGACAATGGCATGATGGGACAATGCTGTCCGGACCGTCTGATCGGGACAGCTCCTCATTTTTATTATTACTATATCGGGAATCCTTCGGAAGCTATGATCGCCAAGCGGAGAACGCATGCTACGATTATCAGTTATCAGGCACCTGCTTTGAAAAAAAGCGGAATATATGGTGAATTGCAGGAATTAAAAGAGACGATCGCTGAGTATAGGGAGAGTATGCAGAGTGCGTCGGAACGCTGCGATGATCTGATGAACCAGATTGACCATCTGGCAGAGGCATGTGGATGTACAGGGGATCTTGAGCAGATCGAGGAATATTTGTATGAATATGAAAATAGTCTGATCACGGATGGCTTGCATGTGATGAATGCGGAGGAGGCACAGGGACTTTTGCATGCCTTAGATGGGGAATATGTCCCTGTTGGAACTGCGGGAGACGTGGTGAAAAATCCGGATATCCTTCCATCCGGGCGAAATCTTGTGCAGTTTGATCCCCGGCTTGTTCCGACCAAAACCGCATATGAGCGGGGCGCAAAGGCCGCACAGCTTGCCATGGAACAATATAAAAAGCAGACAGGCAGCTATCCCGATACAACCGCTGTGATTCTCTGGGGATTGGAGACATCCAGAAGTCAGGGTGAGACAGTCGGGCAGATCTTATATTATCTGGGACTTCGTCTGAAAACAGACCATGCGAGCTTTGATGACCGTCTGGAGATTATTCCGCGGGAGGAGCTTGGAAGACCGCGTATGGATGTGGTGATCCATATGTGCGGATTCTTCCGGGATATGTATCCGAATCTGGTAGATAACCTGAATGAAATGCTACAACAGATTCTTGCGTTGGATGAGCCGGATGAGGCAAATTATTTTGCGGCAAATACGAGAAAACTGGCGCATACACTGATGAAAGAGCAGGGAATGGACGAGACACGGGCATGGGAGATGGCGTCCTGCCGGATCTTCGGCCCGAAGGAGGGAGAATATGCGACGCGTCTTACGGATGTTGTGAAAAAAGGAAGCTGGAAAGTAGCGGAGGAGCTTGGAACAGGCTTTACAGCGGATCTTTCGTATGCGTATTCGTACCGGCACAGAGGCGAGGCAGCAGCCAGCGTACTGAAACATCAATATGAAAATGTAGACTACATCTCGCAGATACGGAACAACGTGGAATATGAACTCACCGATCTCGATCATTATTATGAGTTCTATGGTGGACTTTCCAAGGCGGTGGAAAACCAGAAGGGCGAAAAGCCGGTGATGCTTGTCGCAGATACCGTCGGGGAAGACGTCAAGGTACAGGATATCCAGGAAGCGCTGAACCGGGGAATAAGAACGCGCCTGTTGAATCCAGCATGGATCGAGGGCATGATGCGGCATACCTATCATGGCGTGCAACAGATAGAGAAGCGGTTTGAAAATGTGATGGGATTTGCAGCATCGACGGATGCGGTGGACAGCCAGACATTTTCGGAGATGACGCGTTGTTATGCGGCGGATGAAAAACTACGCAGACAGATGACAAAGAGTAACAAATGGGCGTATATGAAGATGATGGAACGCCTTATGGAAGCAAATCATCGAGGGTATTATCAGGCAACCGAGGAAGAGTTAGAATCGATCCGGGAGGCTTATATCGAGGCAGAAGGAGAGGCAGAGGAGTAAGATGCAAAGGAAAAAGATAGACAATGTATATCCGTTCACGGCAATTGTCGGTCAGGAGAAGATGAAGGAAGCAATCGTGTTGAATCTCATCAATCCGGCACTCGGCGGTGTACTAATCCGGGGACAGAAGGGAACTGCCAAGACGACTGTCGTCCGTGCAATCCCGAACCTCATGCATAAACTGAAAATTGTGGAGATTCCAGCAAATGCAACGGAGGATCGTGTTGCAGGAACGATCAATATTGAGGTGGCGTTGAAGGACGGAGAGAAGAAATTTGAGCCGGGACTTCTGAAGGAAGCAGATGGAAATATCCTGTATGTTGATGAGGTAAATCTGCTCGATGACCATATCGTGGATCTGCTCTTAGATGCAGCGGCAACGGGCAGAAATACAGTGGAGCGGGAAGGAATCTCTTGTACGCATGCGTCAAAGTTCATATTGATCGGTTCGATGAATCCAGAGGAGGGAAATCTTCGACCACAGCTGCTCGACCGTTTCGGAATGGTAGTGGATGTGACAGCAGAGGAGGATGTAGACAAGCGAATCCAGATTGTCAAAAACCGCCTTGCCTATGAACAGGATGCATTGGTATTTTGTAAGAGATTCGAGGAACGTCAGGCGCATCTGCGCACGAAGATCGACAAAGCCAGAGCACTTTTGCCGGAGGTGACAATGAGCCGGGAACTTCTGCGCCTGTCCGCAGAGATCTGTATTGCCTATGGTACAGACGGACATCGTGCAGATATCGGAATCGTGAAAACAGCAAAGACGATCGCCGCATATGAAGGAAGAAAACGAGTCAAAAAGGAAGATATCTCCAGAGCGGCACAGTATGTACTGCCGCACCGTATGCATAAAAATCCGTTGGATAACGGGCAGATGAATCCGGAGATGATGGAACAGATATTGTCCCGAAAAGGAGAAAAACGTGAACCGGAGACATCCGGGGAGGGAGACTAGACTCTGCGAAGCAGAAAAATGTGGATATGCAGGAGGAAATATTTCTCCCGGTTGAGCAAAGTGGAAGGGAACGCTCGATTATAGAAGTACTAGATGAGATGATGGCATCTCTGGAGCTTCCGTTTTCACAGAAACGTGCGGCACAATTAAAGATAAAAAAAGGAAAGCACAGTGGATCTGTGGTGCCATCCGAAGCAGAAAGGAAAATGTGCGGCCTTTCGGATGTTGATATCCCGGCGACGATCCGGACATGTGTGGAACGTGGAAGCCACATGGAGAAAGACGGACTTCAGGGACAGATCATGCCAGAAGATCTGCGTATGAAACGATATCGCAACAAGAAGCACAGTACCGTACTTTTTGTTGTGGATGCCAGCCGGTCGCAGGGTGCGAACAAACGCCTTGCATTTGCAAAAAGCGCAGTGATGGCAATGCTTGAAAAAGCCTATTGTGACCGCGACCGGGTGGGACTAATCTTATTTGGAGATAAGCATGCCACGGTGAAGCTGCCATTTACAAAGAGCGTGGATGTCGCGGCAGAGAACATGCGGGAGCTGAAAGCAAAGGGCAATACACCACTTGCGATGGGGCTGCGTTTGGCAGAACAGGTACAGTTGACGGATCGCCGCAAATATCCAGAGGATATCCATCTCACTGTGCTGATTACGGATGGCAAATCCAATTATGATGCAGAACATGGGAATCCGGTAAAGCTGGTGTATCAGGCAGCGGAGGATTTGAGGAAAAATGAGTTGCCGCTTCTGGTGATTGATACCGAAAACAGTATATTCGGAATGGGAATCGGAGCGAGAATCGCAGAGCTTGCAGATGGTGCATATGTGAAATGTGCAGAGTAACCGGACGGAGCCAGACGATAAGAAAGTTGAAAAAGAAATGAACAAGATCGAAGAATATTACAATAAATTCAATGAGGAAAAAAGACTAAATTCCAGACACGGGCAGATTGAGTATCGTATCACGATGAAGTATATTCATGATTATCTGAATGTGCGGATGCAGGAATTGAAGGTTACGAACCGGGAAGATATTAAGATTCTCGACATTGGTGCCGGAACCGGACGTTACAGCGTGGCACTCTGTGAGGAAGGCTATGATGTGACGGCTGTGGAGCTGGTGAAGCATAACTTAGGCATATTGAAGCAGAAAAACAGTAACGTGCATGCGATGCAGGGAAATGCGCTGCATCTGAAGAAATTGGAAGATAACACCTATGATCTGACGCTCCTTTTCGGACCGATGTATCATCTGATGACGAAGGAGGAGAAGATTCAGGCGCTCTCCGAAGCGAAACGCGTGACGAAACCGGGCGGGATTATATTGGTTGCCTATGTGATGAATGAGTATGCCGTGGTTGTATATGGTATTCAGGAAAATCACATTGAAGAAAGTGTGAAGAATGGAACACTGGATGCGTCATATCATACGGTACCTGCGGCGGATAGTCTGTATGCATTCGAACGGATTGAGGACATTGACGGCTACAACGAAGCGGTTGGATTGAAGCGGGAGAAGATACTGTCACCGGATGGACCAGCCAATTATATCCGTCCGTTTGTGAATCAGTTAAGTGAGGAGAGCTACGAGCTTTTCGTGGCGTATCAGTTGAAGGTGTGTGAACGACCGGATCTGATCGGGGCAGGGGCACATACGGTGGATATACTGAGGAAGTAGAGGAGAAGAAAGAATGGAACAAGGAAGCTTGCCGGAGCGCTATCTGTCGCGTTCGGTGATTAAACATATACGAAGATTGAATCCGAAGCTTTCGGTATCGGCAGCAGTCGGAAATGATTATGCGAATTTGCACGGAAGCGTAAGTGCAGATGGCATCGGCGATACGCCGTGGATTGCATGGGTGAAAGCGATGAATAATTTTGCGTGCTCCGGCGGACAGATCGAGGGTGCTCGTCTTACGATGCTTCTGCCGGGGAATGTAAAGGAATCGTGGATCAAGGGCTATATGGCGGATTTCAATTCTTATGCAGAAGCAAAGGGCATACAGATCTTAGGTGGTCACACACAGGTGTCTGAAGTGTTTGCGCGGGCGCAGTTTGTCGTGACGATGCTTGGAACAGCAGGCGATTACTGTGCAAATAAAAAGAAGATCAAGCCGGGCTACGATATCGTAATGGTCGGACAGGCAGGCTTGATGGGTGCGGATATAATACTGAAGGAAAAGCGGGAAGAACTGCATACGCGGTTCCCGGATTTCTATCTGGATATGGCAAGCGTCAAGGAAGATGCGTATAGCATTGTGGACGTGGCACGGAGGATTGCGGATTCCGGCATGGATATCTGCTATATGCACGATGGCTCATCCGGTGGTGTCTATGGTGCCCTGTGGCAGATGGGCGTCTGGATGGATAAGGGCTTTGAGGTACAGCATGTGGATATACCAATCCGGCAGGAGACAATCGAAATCTGCGAGTTCTTCAATATCAATCCGTATCTGCTTGATGCAACCGGCTGCCTGTTTGTAGTCGTGGAAGATGGAGAGAAGCTGGTGGAATATCTGGCAGAGCAGGAAACGGAAGCCGCCGTGATCGGTGTTGTGACAGAGAAAAAAGAGAAGCTGATCGTGGTAAATGAACTGGAGCACCGGTGCCTGTCTCCGGTGAATGGGGATGAAATACATAAGGTGCTGTAAATGAGAACAGGTGAACTTACAAATGAGCAACCAAAGAGGAAAACAATTAAATAAATATGTACCGGACTATGTGTTATATGATCTGGAGACAACCGGAATCTCTGCAAACTACGATGAGGTAATTGAAATCTCAGCCGTGAAGGTGCGCGGCGGTAAAATCATCGATGAATTCAGCACACTTGTTAATCCGGGACGAACAATTCCGTATGGTGCGAGTGCGGTCAATCACATCTATGATGAGATGGTGTCAGATGCACCGGAGTTTGAAGAAGTGTTACCGTTGTTCCTTGCATTTATCGGAAACGATATTCTGGTTGGACATAATATTGCCTCGTTTGATATGAAGTTTCTGTATCGTGACTTCGAGAAATATATGGGATTGATACTTCCAAATGATTTCGTGGATACATTGCGCCTTGCAAAAATCGTATTCCCAGATTGGAAGCATCGGAGACTGGGTGATCTTGCGAACTATTATGGCATCTCTACGGTGGGCGCACACCGCGCATTGACAGACTGTAAGATGAACCAGAAGGTATTTGAATTACTTGGAAAAGAATTGTCCGGGGAAGGGACGGCGGATGTGCGGCAGAATGTCAAGACCTGTCCGAAATGTGGAATGACGATGGTAAAACGAAAAGGAAAATTCGGCGAGTTCTGGGGCTGTAAGGGATTTCCGGATTGTCGTTATACGGAGAATATCTAAGGCGCGGATAAGGGGAAACAGCAGGTTGCTTTTATCGTAAGCGGTTGTCTGCTAAGATAGCACCATGGAGGTGAATGGGATGGAAACAAAAAATGTGATTTTGGAACTTCGCACGAAGCGGGGATTATCGCAGGATGAATTAGCCGAGAAAATCATGGTGACAAGGCAGGCAGTATCGCGCTGGGAGAACGGCGAAACCGTGCCGAATACGGATACGTTAAAGCTGCTGTCGAAAGTATTTGATGTATCAATCAATACGCTGCTTGGACAACCGAGAAGATTGATCTGTCAGTGCTGTGGCATGCCGCTCGAAGATGAGATTATCGGGCATGAACGGGATGGGGCAATGAATGAATCATATTGCAAATGGTGCTATGCAGGTGGCATGTATACATACAGTAATATGGATGATCTGATCGATGTTGCAGTCAAGCATATGGTGACGGATGAATTCTCGGAGGAACAGGCACGGGAATATATGAAGGATCTGCTTCCGAAGTTAGATTATTGGAAGCGGTACGATGAACTGAGCGATGGCGGACAGTTCGATGAATTCAAACATCAGTTGATAAAAGAGATAAATGATCTTCACATCGAAGGATTACCGAAGGTGGAGAAGCTGAATGCGCTTGTCGGTCAGTATGTGAATCTGGCGTATCCACTTCCAAGTGGCGAGACAGTAAAATTCTTAGACGACAAGAAAACGTATCTTGGTAATCAGTTGGAATGTGAGTTTGGCGGAGACCGGTATTTCGGTGTGCTTGCAGGCATGGATTTCATTTTGGTGAGTACCTATGATGCGAGTGGCGAGAATCCCGAGCTGGTCGTATATAAGAAACGGTAATGATGAATAGAAGCGTTAGTGAAGAGCCGAGTGATCGGCTCTTTATTGCATTTCGTCTGAAAAAGATAGAATTACGATACAATCCGGTGTATAATTTAAAGATACATAAAATGCAGGAGCATGTATCTCATGTTGCAGATGGTGTGGATGTCATTCGTGATGCAACCGTACAGTTAGGCAAAGAAACCGATGAGATAGGAAAAGATATCAAGAACTTAAGTGATATCGCACAGAGAAACGAGGATACGGTTAAGGGAACGATTTCCTTTAGTGATGAGGTGCTTGGCACAGTAAACAGTGTGACCGAGATGTCAACGGAAGTCAGCTCATCTGCCAATGATATGGCCGGCGTGGTGTCGCATTTCCGTATGTAGGAAGTAAGAATATAAATAGAAAAAGAATGTAGAAGCGTTGGTTCGGAAACGAACCGGCGCTTTTTTGCGCAATAAAACGGAATGCAGAAATCGTGCTTGCACGGATTTCTATATGACGGCAAATGTTCATCGAGCCGACAGGCGAGATGCCGCAATAAGCCGTCATGCAGAAATTTGACTTAGATTTTACATGGTTTCCACAGAAATATGATAGTAGAGTGGCAAATTTCAATTTTATAATAGAACAGAAATTTGAGAAAGCAATATATTCAAAGCGAGGAAAAGAATATGCCATCTACATATGCACATTACCGGATGGGACAGGAAGTAATCAAACAGGTTTCTGTCCCTGCCCACGATATCATTATGAAACATAAACAGCTTTACGATATAGGTCTGCACGGACCGGATATCTTGTTTTACTATCATCCGTTGGTGACGAACCCGGTCAATGCAATCGGGTATGGACTGCACGAACGTTCCGGAAAATATTTCTTCGGGAAGGCGGCTGAAATCATAGAGACGGCATCTGATAAGGAAGCGGCACTTGCCTATATCTATGGATTCATCTGCCATTTTGCCCTGGATTCGACCTGTCACGGTTACATCGATGAGAAGATTGTGCAAAGTGGCGTGTCTCACACAGAGATTGAAGTGGAGTTTGACCGGAGCTTAATGATCGAAGATGGGAAAGACCCGGTTCGACAAGATTTAACGAAGCACATTGTCCCATCTATGGAAAATGCCAGCGTGATTGCACAATTCTTCCAAGGGGCAGAACCGAAGCGGGTTAAAAAAGCGTTGAAGGGAATGATTCAGAATAATCATTTACTGCTCGCACCTTCCAGATTAAAAAGAGCGTTGATCTATGCCATACTCCGTCTGTCTGGAAATTACAAAGAAATGCATGGATTGCTGGTAAATTTTGAAGCAAATCCGGCATGTGAGGACAGTACAGCGAAGCTGCATCAGTTGTACGCTGTGGCTAAGAGCCGGGCGGTTATGCTGATTGATGCATATGGAAAGTATATGGCAAAAGAAGAGGCGTTAAATGCGCTCTATAATTATACATTCAGCGGCAAAGAGAAGGAGGCGTAGCAACGTGAAGACGAAAATGACAAAGGCTGAAAGAAACTGGGTATTATACGACGTGGGAAATTCTGCGTTTGTGCTGCTTGTCTCAACAATTATGCCGATCTATTTTAACTATCTGGCTGGAAATGCAGGACTTTCTTCTGTCGATTATCTTGCGTATTGGGGGTATGCGACTTCTGCTGCAACAATCATTGTAGCATTGCTCGGACCGGTATTCGGAACGTTGGCAGATACGAAAGGGTTGAAGAAACCAATCTTCACCGTGACGATGCTTATTGGAGGAATCGGCTGTCTGGCACTTGGATTCGCCAGACAATGGATGGTTTTTCTCTTGATTTACATTATTGCGAAGACGGGATTTTCAGGTAGCCTGATCTTCTATGATTCGATGCTTGGTGATGTCACAACCGAAGAACGGATGGATAACGTATCTTCACAGGGATATGCCTGGGGCTATATCGGAAGCTGTGTGCCATTTGTAGTATGCCTGGGAATCGTGCTCGGTGCAGGGAAGATCGGAATCAGTATGGAGCTTGCGATGATGATTTCATTTGCAATCGTTGCGGTCTGGTGGATCGGCGCGACAATTCCGCTTCTTAAGATCTACAAGCAGGATCATTATGTGGAACGGCAGCCGAGGGCAATTCGGAACAGCTTCAAGCGTCTGGGTATCACTCTGAAAAATGTGAGGAACGAGAAGAAAATCTTCCTGTTCCTGCTGGCATTTTTCTTCTACATCGATGGTGTCTACACGATCATTGATATGGCAACCGCCTATGGAACCGCACTCGGGTTTGACAGCACAAAACTGCTTCTGGCACTGCTTGTTACACAGATCGTAGCATTTCCTTTTGCAATCATATTCGGCAAGTTAGCCAATTGTTATAAAACAGAACGACTCATCACGATCTGCATTGGCGCATACCTTGGCATTGCCATATTCGCTATCTTCCTGAAGGAGCAGTGGCAGTTCTGGATTCTGGCGATTCTGGTTGGCATGTTCCAGGGCGGGATTCAGGCATTGTCCCGGTCGTATTTCGCCAAGATCATCCCACCGGAAAAATCAGGCGAATATTTTGGACTGATGGACATATGCGGAAAAGGCGCATCCTTCCTTGGCACAACCGTAATCAGCCTGATCTCGCAGGTGACCGGAAAGGTGAATATCGGTGTGGGCGCGATTTCCGTGTTCTTTGTACTCGGAATGATCGTGTTCCGGATGGCGACCGCGGAAGAAAAGGGAGAAGGAAAGAAAGTGAGGATGAGATTCGGGGAAGATGGGGTATCTTGAGGGGGAGAGGAAGAGATTATTTTGTATGGATGGTTAGAGAGTCGGGGGATCGGCTCTTTTAATTTGTGTTATTATAAATGAAATAATGTTTCGCGTTTGAGAAGAATGGTTCAAAGCCTGTGTAGTCTCAGTCAGTTTGTTTCCACAACTGATGAGGTCATCGAGTAACAGTGTGAGATCACTCATCTTCTTTTGCTTTCTTTGTCATATTTTTTGCTGTGATTTTCTTGGCAAGCTTTTTTGATATGACGCTTATTGCGATAAGCACTTCAGCCAGCACTTCATCGAGTTCAGAATCACGCTCTTCGTAAGCGTCCGTTGTCTTTTCTGCCATGATTCTCACCGCCTTCCTGAAAGGTTTGTTATTTATCCCTTCACTTTCCTATGGACAGAGATGTAGTATTTGGGTGGGAGAAAAATTTTTTTTGAAAAGTACTAAAAGATAGTTGACAATTATATGATACTGATATATAATTTCAATATCAGATGATAAGGAACAACAATATGGTTGCTTTGGCCGATGGAGGTATTGTTTGCCGGAAAACAATTAGAAACACTAAAACTACACAGCGCGGGGGTAAAGCGGATTTACCCAGAAAGGAATTGAATATGAAATTGAATCAGACAGAACATGATTATTACGAGAATACCTTAAAGAGGAAAGTGTCAAATGCACCTACTGGGATATCATTTACCCCAGCATGGCTTTTTGATAAGGATCCAGTTTCACCAAGGATGAGCAGAAAGTTCTTTGAAGAAGTATCAGCTGGGCTTATCCCTAATATTCGCAGAATTGGAACTAGATTGCAGGATGGATATACTGTCATATAGGAGGAGAATGGGTGGTAAAGAAAACACCTGAGGAATATACGCTTGCCTATCTTAGGGAGCATAACATTTATCATATGTGGAACCGAGAAGTGGCTCACTCCGCAGGAAGGGTTTGCGGAAGGCCGGGACTACGCTCCAGGGAATGTATCCCTTTAAGGTCATCTCGCCACGAACTTGTGGGAATTGTGGTGGTATCGAGGGAACGGCATGGTACGAAATTTGTGTAAAGTACAAGAGGTTTGATGAACTCACAGATAAACAGAAGCAAACAGTAATGAGGATTTATAATGAGCCGGATAGTATAATGAATACAGAAGAAGGAGGAAACGAAAATGCAGATTAATGTGGCTTTAGAGAACAACAGTGATGAGCAGGCTGAAATAATAAGAAAAAAATGGTATAAAACGACCACGGCGCAGCAGACACGAGATGCCTTTATCTTTAATGAATGCGTGGATCGTTTTAGCGGAGAGCCGGAGGACTTGATTCCGTATATTGGAAAAGATGAAGGGTCTACAATTGTTCAACGTAGGCTTACGATAAAAAGTGAGTCAAATGATAGACTTAAAACAATAGCGGCTGCAATTAATAAGCCATTGGCTTCAACCTACAGAGCCATAATAGCATACACCATAGATAATCTTCCGACTACCGAAGATAATGAGAACATGGCAGAGCCGGTAGGTGTATCACAGTTGCTGATGGAAAAAATCGCTCTGTTGGAAAAACAGATGGAGGCTTGCAACCAGACATTAAAGGAAATCAAAGAACTTACAAAATAATATGAAACAACATATGGCCCTGGGGACTCGGGGCTATTTTTTATATAAAAAAGTGCGAACCCTGTTACGGATTCGCACCCTGAAAGGAGGTGTATATGGAATGGAGACTATTCTTCGGAAGGAGTGTTGTTATCGGTATCAGACTCTTCGGTCACATCATCGGAGGGAGTTTCTTCTACTATAACTGTGTTTTCGTTCGCGGACTTCTGAAGGGTGTTAAGGATAACCTGGCCCTCGGTTTCTAACTGCTTTTTCTGTGTTTCATGGTATATGAAAGCAATTCCTCCGGCTACGGCAGCGGTGCCGAGTACACCGACAAGACCACCCTGGATTCTTCCGAGCCTTAAGTTGGATGCAGACTCGGCTGCGAAATAGTTGACAATTCTTCGGAGACCATTCTGCATACTGCCATTACCAAGTTCTGCCAGGGCGTGAGTTGTGATAGGTGCTGAAGGGTTAGGTGTAGAGATAATCTTTGCTATCTGGGTCGCTGTACTGTTCATAATTGTTTCCTCCTTTGGAATGAAAATGTTTGTTTTCTTGTTGTATAAATCATACATCCGTGCTATTCTAAAGTAAAGAATAATTGTTCGTAACGCTAACCGTCATAAGATGATAAATATATTTATAACGAAGAATAATTCACTAAGGAGGTGAGATAATGTCCAAGAAAGCCGAAAAGTATAATACGTTTGGTAAAAGATTGCTGACCGTTGCTGACGCAAGGCAGATGGGAGATACAGGAACTCTTGCAAAGGCCATCTATAGTAATAAAAGATGCCGTAAAATAGTAAAGATACGTGAACACAAAGAGTATACTAATCCTTTTGAAGAAGTTGAGGCAATAAGAAGGAACATTCAGAATCATTTAACGCAGGATAAATATGATGAGGCGTGGAAGGTGCCAAGTCAGTATATGTATGCATACAGCGTTATCTTGGACTGTTCCCTCGATTATTTATATGGAAAGTCCGAGATAATGTCATCGGATCTTGAGGTTGCTGACATATGCAAGAAGACTGGTCTATCCGAAGATGCCATAAACTGCCTTGTTGAAAATATGCTGGAAGACGATGATGATTCTGATGAGGGGAATGTCTTTTCCTATACATCGTGGTGGTCTAATTTATTATGTGGAGACAGTTATTATGAGATACCGATGTCCTGGTTCAGTTATGCCAGCCGAATTGTAGAAATGAATGATATCGATAAACAGATTCGTGGGTCGGAACGTGCAGAAAAAGAAGTAGAAATATCTGACATCTATACATCATTATTATTATTAAATGAGGATGGAAACCATAAGTCATTGCAGATAAAGAAACGCAATATGGAAGATTCATTTCTCGGAGCCCATCATAGAATGATATCTTGTATAGAGCATTTCCTGTTGGACTATGCAGAGGAATGGGCAGAGAAACAGCATACTGATTATGAAGAAAAGTATTATAAAGAGGCTTTGAAAATCAGAAAAGCCTTGAAAGCTGAAGAAGATAAAAAATAATATGAAACAATTCACACGGCCTTGAGGGTTCTCCTCAAGGTCTTTTTTATTTCTTGAAAAAATACCCCGCCCAAAATGAAAAAACTGTCCGTGGGAAAGTGGAGGGGTAGATGCCCCTATCACATATGAAAGGAGCGGACAGGATGCTCGAATATAAGAACCCGGAAGGCTATGCCGACCCGACACCATATCACGCTCTGGCTGATAAGGGTAAGTACAGACCGATGGTTTATATCTGTTCTGCCTACAGCGGAGATGTGGAAAACAGCGTAAGACGTGCGAGGGGTTACTGCTGGATGGCAGTCGACCAGGGTGCTATTCCGATAGCACCCCATCTGCTGTTTCCACAGTTCATGTCGGAAGAAACCGAGAGGGATCTGGCGATGTTTATGGATATTGCAGTTCTTTCTCATTGTAAGGAATTGTGGGTGTTCGATGAGCCGACAGCCGGGATGCAGAAAGAGATAGCCTACGCAGAGCGTAAGCAGATGACAATTAAATACTATAACAAGGGTTGATTATGACCAAGGAAGAATGATGGAGGATATTGTTCTTTTAGAGACAAAGCTATCTAAAAAGAATTGTGAAGTGTTCCGCTTGCAGTTTGCAATTGGGGAATTCGATATGGTGGTGTTTAATCCGGATGAAGGAACATGTGAAATCTATGAAATTAAACATAGTAAAGAAGTTATTTCACAGCAGTGCAAGCATTTATTAGATGAACAAAAGTGTAAGAAAATTGAATTTAGATACGGTACAATTACCGGAAAATATGTAATTTATCGTGGCGCTACCACATCACTTGTGCAGGCAGGATTAGAGACACCGGAAGATGTGGCCTATCTGAATGTGGAAGAGTATTTGAAGAAGTTGTAAGTGTGTAAAAATATGTATAAGAAACTAATTAATGGAGGAAATAAAAAATAGTTCTTTGTGATTATAATTACAGGGGCAGGCAGCAGATGATGTTGCCTGTTTTTTGATTGGATAACTAATGCAACTTTGACGATTACAAAAGGATGATAATGAAAAGGGGGGAATAATGGTACCCACTATAAGGCGTTTACGTCTGAAGTCATTAATTACTAGCATTTTCTAAAAAAGTTAGAGAAAGACATTGACAAAACACCTAATCTAACCCATCATATAGTTAGCAAAGGTAATATTGATATTTCTTCGACTAATCACATAAGGAGGATTTCTTTATGATAAAGAGATCATGTAAGGGTAGCAGTTGTATAGGATATCTTGAGGAAAGAATCAATGAAATTGATTACAATTCAGACACCTCACGAAATGGGAAGTTCAACCGCGCTATCATAAAAACGCAGAGCTGTACACTTGAGGAACTGAAGACCTATGCAAAGGAATTAAAAAAGATAAAAAACAAAATTCCGAATGATGTAGGTTTTCCTACAGCTTTACAGGTTACGGTAGATGAAGAACTTGAAGATGCCTTGACCGAAGTTGAAGAAAATGTAATGTCCGCATTGAATCTGACAACTTTGCAGACCAAGTATGAAGTGGAACTGATGTGGTTTATCTATATGTGTGAATTACAGAAGGACGTTATGGAGGTTGGCGAGAAAAAAATAAAAGAGAAAGATTTAACTGGACCTGAAATGGTAAAGAGGCTTGTTGAGATACTCATGCTTAATCGGGAACAGGACAAAGAAGTAATAGAAGAGATAAAATCTATTCTTCTTAAGTGGGAGGTATAAGCATATGAAAAAGCCATTTAATACACTCACTAAAGCAGATGTTGAAAAACTTAGAAGAAAGTCTATCACAGTACCTTATGCCGGAAGAGGTGTTACCTATAGTTTTACAAAGTCGGAGGTTGCGAATGCCGTAAAACACTTGGAAACACTCTATACTGGAATTGTAAGGACATCGTTTGCAACTAAAATTCTTCTTTTAAATGAAATTTATTAGGGGGCTATGGACAACAGAATTGAGGCAAAGGGCTCGCTTCGGCGGGTCTTTTTCTGTGGGATAGAGTAGTCTGAACACTGAAGATCGCAATTTGGAAATCAAATCGTTCAGTGTTTGAACAAATTCTTTAAAGCGGGGATTTCTTTTCGAATTTTTTTAGAATCAGATGGGTTTGTGCCCTGAAAAAATGTGATTAGCTTCAATCTTGATTCGAGCAATTTTTAATTGCCATAGAGCATAATTTTAGTTGGCATAAAAAGAAACAAATAAAGGAAGAGTTACTAAAGTCGATTTCGCTTTGCCAGATAGTGTTGAAATTTGTGAAAAACAGCATAAAAAACATGGTTTTTGCTTGAAAAACAGCATGCACTGAATATATAATATATCGCAAATGAATGTTGATTGGAGATGTACTCTATGAACTCTATAGAAGAATTAAGCACTGAACAAAGTAAGAATGATATTAATTCAAAAATTTTTTATAAAATATCGTTTAGCATAAAGGACGAACATTTAGAATTAGATTTATTATGGGAATTGGTTCTTCATATTAAGCGTTGGCTTGAGTCTAAGGAACGCAAAAAGGGAATAATTCATGTAACACGGAATATGCGTCATTGGACTCATTTTAAAAATGGTAATAAGTTATATGATACCGAGGGAAGAAAAACGTTTTATGCAGAATCAATATACCGTGTTAATCCTGAAAACGAGAATGATATATCTTGGGCATGTAGAATAAGAGAATGTCAGAATGAGAGGGGGTTTGCCCCAAGATGGTGGACAACTGAAGTAGGTTTTCAAACAAGAAATAATGGGGCTGCACGTCTAACTTTTGTAGTGTTATATGCTGATGCAATGGGATTTATTGGAGAGTGTTTGCCTGCTCCGGATATAAGTGTACCAGGCATTGTGAGGAACATCCAGAGGGATGGCAGGTTCAAGTGTGAGGTTAATGATGACCCTTTATCATTTGAAGCAATGGAACTATATCCTGGTCAAGGACCTGCTTTTAAGGAACAAATTTATGATAAAGAGAGGGGAATTCCAATTATTTTGATGATGCCCCAAAAGGACAGTATAGATAAAGAAAAAGTAAAGCTTCCTGTTGACCCACAAAAAATGATAGAAAGTGTAGCAGGAAATGCACTTGTATACTATTCAAATGAAATGAGTTTTGTTGATGAAATGAGATATTTTATGGATGAAGATTATAGGTGTACAGCAGGCATGATAAGATATTATTTACCGAATGTTGATACTTCTAATCCATTAGATGCAAATAGACATAGATTTATTCATTATGATGAGGTAGTGGAGAAGGGAGAAGCATCAATCTTGCGTATATTTAGACGCGTAGTAGCTCAGGATATTAATGACTATGATAACTTGTTTAGATATCGTAATTGTGAGGAAATGATTCGACGTGACGCATTACATACAAGATTTGTAGAATTAAAGAAAAAACATGAAGAGTCAAGTCAATTCGCATCAACAGTAAATGATGACTTGAAATCTAAACTTGAGAAAATGGAACTCGAAAAGATTGAGTTTGAGTTTGAAAACAGTGATTTGAAAGACGAGTTGCAGAAGACTAAAAATGATAATTATGGTTTACAATCCCAATTAGAAACGATTCAGGCGGCATATGAACCTTTGAAAAAAGGAAAAGAGGCATATGATTTGGTTAGACAAATAGATGAGTATCCAAAATCCCCTGAAGACGTGCTAGAATTTTTTACTACAGTTTTTGCAGATAGAATAGATTTGACGGAGAAAGGATGGAAATCGCTAAAAGAATGTGGGACTTCGTTAGCAGTGTTATGGGAAGTATTATTCTCTATGGTTACTACTTTGTATGATTGTCTTGGAAAATATAGTAATTTTGTAGAAGCATGTAAAAAATATAATGAACAAGTACCATTTGAATGTGTTCCGGGTAATTCTTCAACTACCAAAAAAGATAAAACGATATTAAGAGAATATGAAGACCACTATTGTGGAAAAGAAATCAATATTGAACCACATATAAAGTCTAATTCTGGTAAGGAATCAGATTCACGCTTTTTCAGAATTTATTTTGCTAATTTTATAGACTCAAAAACTGGTAAGAGAAAAGTTGTTATAGGTTCGTGTGGTGGTCATATGACCACAGCAGGAACGATGCATAAAAAATAAAAGATGTATTAATAACTTAACTTCGAAAAAAATTTTGCGTGTATGAATAAAAGCCTGTAAATGTGATCTTGTATGATAATGATTAGGCTGAAGGTTCTCAAATGAGCATTCAGCCCTTGCTTGTATGGGGCAAAAAAAGCTTATATTTAAAAAAATTAGATAGCCAAACAAATAAACCACCTGCTATGCAGGAGGTTGGAAACATATCAAGCATATTGACAAAAGCAAGGAAAAGTGGTATTTAATAAAATAGATAGTAAAGAGCTTTCGTTCTTGCTATTGGTGTGATCGCTTTCGTGATGATATCCGACTATAACTATATTTGGAATATTGTTAAGGTGAATCGATCATACGTAGCTGTATGGTCTTTTTTTATGCTTGTTAGCAGAAAGGAAAAAACATGAAAAAAAGAGAACTTGTATTATTGATGACAGCCTTAACAAAAGGCGGAAAGACAACAATTGCGATGGCATTATGTCATCCTGATTACAGGAGCAAGATGGTATCGTTGAGTAATTGCAGAACGGAAGTTACTGTAGATTGGACTTACGATCCTGAAGCAAAAGATATTTTTTTGCAAGAAATTCTGTTAAATTATCAGGGAGTATTTGGCACTGAATTTAAAGAGAGAATCAGTTGTGAGAAGTTTGCAGAAGTGTTAGATAGTAAGGAGGGTAAGTATTTACGAGAAACATTTGGACTAGAAAAGCAGGAGAATTTATCTGATGTTGAACTTGAGCAGTATGTTTTGAAAACTATTGCGAATTATGTAAACAATTGTGACGATAAGGGATTATCAAACCTTATAAAGGATAGATTGAGTAATAGATTTTTGCGTAGAATTAAAGTAGTTGTTCCTCCAGTTAAAGAATTTGTCTCATTTCTCAATGAAAGAGAGATTTCATTGGTACTACGCGATACTAGAGGACTTTTAGATATTGATGCAGAGGAAGCTACAAGAGTTCAGTTCAGAACAATGCAGGAATTGGGAATTGATGGAATTGACGCGGTATTGTTACTGGGAACATCAGCACCGTTTGCTGATACGGTGAACTGGTATAAAAAGGCATACAAGAGTGCATTTGAATCCGTTCCGATTTTTATTATGACGCGACCAGACTCAGTATCGACAGTTTATGATATCATGTATGGGATAGATAATAAAAATGTAACAGTAGAAAATGTTCATGATTTTTTGCAATCTGCCAAAAAAGGAAATGGAAAGGGATTCAAAGAATTTCCTAATACCTACTTGCAGTGTTATAGATTGCTTGAAATGTTCGAAATTGGAAAACTTGTAGGTACGGATTTTAAGTATAACTATAGGATATATAACAACGAAGATTTACGCTATGTGTACCCTAATTCAACTACTTTAGTACAGAATGGTGGAAGTCCAGATTATGATTCAGCAGACTACAAATTGTATGAACTTATTGTGTTTGAAAATCTTAGGGATATGGTAAATAAGATGATTGAACATAATAGTTTTACTGAGGCAATCTATAAACAAATTAAGTCTGATTTTGCGAATGCCATTCAAAACAAAGGTAATAATGTTAGTATGTATCCTGATTATCGTAAGTATGATAGAAATGATGTGTGTTCTAATATTATGAGTGGAAGCATATTGGGACCACGTGATGGAATTGTTACTACGGAGCATGGGGATGTAAAGTATCTTGGAGCAGTAACCAGTGGAGTAACTTCAAGAATATGGTTAAGAAATATGGTTTATTCATATACATATGACGGTTTGTTAAAAAATCCAGATGGTACAGATATGATTGTTAATATGCCAAAAGAATATCAAGATAATTTGGTTAGAATGGCTTTATTCAACATCATAGAGAAGAATACAGATTATCAAGCGTATTTTCAGGGGTATTACTTTATCAATCGCTATTCAGTGCAAGAAGCAATTTCAATAGTTAGAGATAAACAAATGGCTGGTGATGCGTTAGATAATGTATCAAAGGAAATTGCAGGAATTGTATTTTAGTTTATAGGGATAATGGAACTGACGTATTGCAATACTGTACTACGTCAGTTTTTTAGTAGTAAACATTCCAACTTTACTACTAACAGGTAGTAACAACTTGCTCAATTCTGCTCTGATTTGCCACAATTCGCATTTTCAGAGTATATCACAATAACCCCAGAAACCCTTGCAAAACAGGGCATTCCGGGGCAAATTAAGGAGAAACAAAACTATGATTAAAATTCTTTTCTGCTGTCATGGGAACATATGCCGTTCCACCATGGCTCAGAGCGTATTCACCCACCTCGTCCATCAATCCCATCTCGATTCCTGTTTCGGGATTGATTCTGCAGCGACGAGTACAGAGGAGATTGGGAATCCGCCACACCATGGGACAAGGAGAAAATTACAACAGGAGCAGATTCCGTTGATTCCGCATCGGGCGAGACAGATGACACGCGCGGATTATACATATTATGATTATTTGATTGGTATGGATAGTGCGAATATCCGGAATACGATGCGGATTGCTGGTGGCAGTGATGTGGATGGGAAGATTTATAAGATGCTGGCATTTACGGACTATGAGAAGACGCATAAACTGAGCGAAGCACGTGACGTGGCTGATCCGTGGTATACCGGTGATTTTGACCAGACATTTGAAGATGTTATGGCGGGTTGTAAGGGCTTGCTTGCCTACATCAAAGACAAAGAACAACTGTATAAGTAAAACAGCATTTACGTGTATTTAACATATGCGAGATAACATATTTAACACCCCCTGTTTATTATGAAGATATGAGGATGACATTGAGAATATCATAACCATAGTGTGGGATGTTGAATTTCAGTATCAATTTTAGGGCAGACCATTGGAGCATGTCGGTACTTAATGAACTGGACAGTAACTTGTTACTGGAACAGTGAGTTTAGTACCGTTACATGCGGAAGTGAGCGAGAGCGCGTCTGCACGTAATTGATACTGAGATTCAACATGGGACATTGGGTAGATGGATATTTACAATTCCCTCCAGTAAATCATAATAAATGGGGGTTTTTACATGAAGAAAACATATGTGATAGATACGAATATCCTGATTCAGGCACCACATGCATTCTTATGCTTCGAAGAGAATGATGTGGTGCTTCCGCTTGTTGTGGTAGAAGAACTTGATGGATTGAAGAAAGCGGAGGGAGAGAAAGGTTCCAATGCGAGAAAAGTGGTGCGCATGCTGGAGCAGTACCGGAATCAGGGAGATCTGTTACAGGGCTTGAAGCTGCCGGATGGCGGAACGCTCCGCATCGAGAAGAATTACAAGGCGGTGGAGCTTCCGGAGGATATGCCGGAAGATAAAGCAGATAACCGGATCTTGAAGGTCTGTAAGGGATTGTCACAGGATTTGGGTAAGAAGTCACAGGTGATTCTGGTTACGAAGGATCTGGTGCTCCGGATCAAGGCGCAGATGCTTGGCGTGCGGGCAGAGGATTTCACGACGGAACAGATTACGGTGGATGACCGGCAATATACAGGCAGGACGGATGCGTATATCCCAGAAGATAAGGTAAAGGAATTCAAGAAGCACGGAATCCCATGCAATGAGGTGTATCAGACAGACGCGGAAGGAAATCGCATACAGCCGGAATTTATCGAGCATGAATTCGTAATTTTAACCCCGGACCAGTCGAATAAGAAAACGATTCTCGGTAAGGTGAAAGATAGTAAGATCTATCCATTATCCTATAAGAAATCATACCCGTATGGCATCAAGCCGAGAAATGTCGGGCAGTACTTCATGCAGGAGGCATTGATGGCATCGGCGGACGAAATTCCGCTTGTGATCATCAAAGGAATGGCAGGCACAGCGAAGACATTTTACTCGCTGGCGGTCGGGTTAGAGAAGGTGTTCAATAATCCGACCGGGGAATACCGGCGGATCATCGTCTGCCGGCCGAATGCACAGTTTGACGATGAAATTGGATTTCTGCCGGGAAGCGAGCAGGAGAAGATTGCACCGTTGATGCGTCCGGTGATTGATAACTTGGAGCAGATTCTTGATTCGGATGAAGAGGAGCGATATGCAGATGAGAAGGCATTGGCAGATAAGATTCAGGAGATCTTCGAGCGGGGAATCATCCAGACAGAGGCGCTGAATTTTATCCGTGGACGTTCGATTGCGAAAACCTATCTGATTATTGATGAGGCACAGAATATGACGCCGAATCAGGTGCGTGGCATCATCACGCGGGCAGGAAAAGGCACGAAGATCATATTGCTTGGAGATCCATGCCAGATTGACCGGCCGTTTCTCGATGAACGGACGAATGGACTAAGTTATGCGGCGAAATACATGCAGGGAAGCCCGTATTGTGCGCAGCTCACATTATCGGCGGAGGAATGCGAGCGGTCAGTGCTCGCGATGGATGCGGTGAAACGGTTATAGGATAAGAAGAAGGGTTTAGAAAATGGCACAGATATTATACAAAGACATCATCAAGAACAAAGAGATCAACGAATTTATCAAGAAGGGCGATGCGAATTTAGCCACGCTTGGCTATACGGAGCATTCAAAGACACATTGTACATTGGTGGCAGAACGGGCGGCATATCTGCTGGAGAAGTTCGGACATGCTGACGCGGAGATCGAACTTGCGAAGATCGCCGGATATATGCATGATATTGGAAATGCAGTCAATCGTGAACATCATGCCGAGTATGGCGCACTCCTTGCAAATGATATCCTGCGGCGGATGGATATGCCGTTTACAGATCGTGCAACCATCGTTTCTGCGATTGGGCATCACGACGAGTCAACCGGAGGTGCCGTGGATATTGTGTCAGCGGCGATGATTATTGCGGATAAGACGGATGTCCGCAGAAGCCGTGTGCGTTCGCGTGATAAGTCGACCTACGATATTCACGACTGGGTGAATTACGCAGTCACGGAAGCGAATCTGAAGATCAATCGGGAGAAAAGCCAGATTGCATTGGAACTCAAAATCGATGAGAAGATCTGTACGATGTATGAGTATTTCGATATTTTCCTTGGACGCATGCAGATGTGCCGGCACGGGGCGGAGTTGTTCGGAGCGAAATTCAAGCTGACTGCCAATGGCAGTAAGGTACTGTAAAATCTTCTGTGGATATTCCTGTAGAAAAATGCTATAATCACAATAATTGTAAACTGATTCCGGAGTGATTGTTTGACAATGCTCCGGTTATTTGGTTAGCAAACTATAATATAAATATGGGGGAAGCGTATGAAACTAAAATGTACAAATGTGTTGGTTACAATTGCGATGATCTGCAGTGTGCTGGCAATGATTATGAACTGGATTATTTACTTTGGACCGCAGGACAAATATGTTCAATTTTTTGGCGTGGATGTAAACAACGAACGAATCTTTGATATCCGCTGCATTATATGTCCTATCCTGACTGTGGGACTGTATATTCTTGCATGCACCATCACACGGAAATCGCAGAAGAAAAGAACCGGATTGGCGATTTCAGTCATTGTTCTTGTGAGCCATATTATTTTAAATGTATTAAATGTTGTATGTGTGGTTGCAGTAAACCGGAAATATGCCTTTTTTTATGGGGCGTCAGTGCTGGCGAAAGCTTCGATTCTGAATAATATGAGGAATTTTATGGAAAAACCATTTCATATATTGGCTATGATATTTCTGGCAATTACGATTGGAACGTTGTGCGGAAGGGATAATAACATACAGCAGACACCATACTATGGTGATCCGATGTACCAAATGCCGAACAATGGGTATAATACGCAGCCTCAATCCGGACAATCGTTGTAAGGCATAAAATCATATACAGACATTTCATAAAAAGGAGTTTATACAGTATGAAAATCGGAAGTCATGTTGGAATGAGCGGCAAAGAGATGATGCTTGGCTCGGTGAAGGAAGCACTCTCTTATGGCGCAAATACATTTATGTTATATACAGGAGCGCCGCAGAATACGCGCAGAAAGGACGTGTCAGAGCTGCGCGTGGAAGAAGCGTGGGAGCTGATGCGGGCAAATGATATCACAGAGTTTGTGGTACATGCGCCGTATATCATCAATCTGGCAAATACGGTGAAACCGGAGATCTACCAGCTGGCGGTTGATTTCTTAAAGACAGAGATCGAGCGGACCGCGGCAATGGGAAGCAAGACGCTTGTCCTGCATCCGGGTTCTCATGTGAATGCCGGTGCCGACGCCGGTATCGCGAGCATTATTAAAGGGTTAAACGAAGTGCTGACCAAGGATACGCCGGTGCATATCGCGCTTGAGACAATGGCAGGAAAGGGCAGCGAGATTGGCAGAAGCTTCGAGGAGCTGGCACACATTTATGATGGCGTCACTTACAATGATAAGTTGCGTGTCTGCTTTGATACGTGTCACACGAACGATGCCGGATATGATGTGGCAAATGATTTCGACAGCGTGATCGAAGAATTCGACAAGATCATCGGCAAGGACCAGATTGCGGTATTCCATATCAATGACAGCAAGAATCCACGCGGAGCGGCGAAGGATCGCCATGAGAATATCGGACTTGGTTCGATTGGGTTTGATGCGTTATATAAGGTTGTATGGCATAAGGATTTCTTGGACGTGCCGAAGATTCTGGAGACACCATATGTGAAATCACTTGCAGATGCGAAGAAAGCATTTCCACCATACAAGGAAGAGATTGACATGCTCCGGAGTGGCGCGTATGATGCGGCAAGAATTACAAAGCTTGCGGAGTAAGTCGTCCGAAGAAACTTAGACATATTGCGAACACACACATGGAGCCGTCAGGCGACATGAAAAACAAAGAATCGAGAGTAGGAAATATGGCAGTCAGAGATGAAATCATAAAGACACTGGAAGAAAACAGAGGCACCTATCTGTCTGGCGAGCAGCTTGCGAAGAAACTATCTGTCAGCCGGGCAGCAGTGTGGAAGGCCATCCGCAAATTGCAGGAGGATGGATTTGCAATCGAGGGCGTGAACAACAAAGGCTACAAGCTGGCGGAGGATACGGATGTGTTGTCCGTACAGGGAATGGCAAAATATCTGGACGTCGAGTGCCCAGTGCGGTTGGAAGTGTTCCGCTGTATCAACTCCACGAACCTTGCACTCCGTGAGCGGACGCAGGAGGAAGAAGGCCTGGTGCTTGCTGCGATGGAACAGACGAACGGACTCGGAAGACTGGGGCGGTCGTTTATGTCGCCGGCAAATACAGGAATCTATTTCAGTATCCTGTTGAAGCCGCAGATTGCGAATCAGGAAGTGACGCTGCTTACGACAATCGCTGCTGTGGCAGTGTGCGAAGCAATCGAGAAATACACGGACAAGAAACCACAGATCAAATGGGTCAACGATATCTTTATCGATTCGCACAAGGTATGCGGCATCCTGACACAGGCAGCATTCCAGATGGAGAACTTAGACCCGGAATACGTGATCGTCGGAATCGGAATCAATCTGTATATGCCGACGGAAGGATTCGGTAAGGAACTGGAAAATATTGCCGGTTCTGTCCTGCAGGAGCAAAGCGGTGACATCAAGAACAAGATTCTGGCAGAGACACTGAACCGCTATTTCTATTACTACAAAAACTTTGCGAAGAAGGAATTCATCGCGGAATACAAGAAGCGCAGTCTGGTTCTAGGAAAAGGTATCCGTGTCGTGACAAAGGATGGCGAGCGCAAGGCAACCGCCCTTGATATCGACGACATGTGCCATCTCCTTGTCGAGTACGAGGATGGCACCCGCGAAAATCTCTCAACCGGCGAAATCAGTATCCGGCTGCAGTAATACGTGATAACCAAGAGAAAATTGGATATAATATGTGTGTACTTTAAACAAAAAAGGAGACACATATTATGAAGATACTATTTTACGATGCAGCAGCCTACGACGTGGAATCCTTCGAGAAAGAACTCACCCATTTCCCGGACATCGAGATCATCTACCACGAAGTTGATATCTCTCCGAAGACTGTATCACTCGCACAGGGCTGCGATGCAATCTGTGCATTTGTAAACTCGGATCTGAGCGCGCCGGTACTGGAGAAGCTTGCTGCAATAAATATCAGACTGGTGCTGCTTCGCTGTGCCGGGTTTAATAATATAGATTTGGAAAAGGCAAATGAACTTGGCATTACGGTGCTGCGTGTGCCGGGCTATTCTCCGGAAGCCGTTGCGGAGCTTGCGATTACACTGGCGCTTGCGGTCAACCGCCATGTACACAAAAGCTACATCAAGGTGCGGGAGAATAATTTCAGCTTAGTGGGATTAACCGGAGTGAATTTTCATGGGAAGACCGCAGGCATCATCGGGACCGGAAAGATCGGTGCTGCAATGTGCCGGATCTGCCGTGGATTTGGTATGCGCGTAATCGCGTATGATATGTACCCGAATAAAGAGCTGGAATTCGTGGAATATATGTCACTTGCAGACGTGCTGAAACAGAGTGATCTGATTTCCCTGCATTGCCCGCTCACAGACGAGACTTATCACATGATCAACAAGGATACGATTGCACAGATGAAGGACGATGTGATCTTAGTCAATACATCCCGTGGTGCGCTGGTCGATTCAGAGGAACTGATACAGGGTATCCGGCAGGGCAAATTCTTCGGCGTCGGTCTGGATGTCTACGAGGAAGAGGGAGACAATGTATTTGAGAACCGGGAGGACGAGCTGTTACAGCATTCTATCACAGCCAGATTGCTTTCATTCCCCAATGTTATCATTACGTCCCATCAGGGTTTTCTGACGCGGGAAGCACTTGCGGCAATCAGCCGGACAACCTTACAGAATGCGGTTGATTATGAAAATAGAACCATCCATGAAGCCAATCAGGTAAAATAGATTGGACAAAATTATAACAGTCATAAGTACGGGCAGATGTATGTATCACACATATATCTGCCCATTTTTGCTGTTTTTATCAAATAGATGTGGATTTAAAAATGAATCTATGATAAAATGGCTCTTATCTGCTGTTTATAGGACAACAAAATGAAATCAGACAGCAAATAACGGACAAGATGCATGATACAGAATTCTTTATAAGAGGGTATGTGTTGTGAATCGAGAACGAAAAAAGAGAGGGAAAAAGGATGGAAGAAAAGAAGCGACACTCATTTGGTGGATCAATCGGATTCGTACTTGCGGCGGCAGGTAGTGCGGTTGGTCTTGGAAATATCTGGCGGTTTCCGTATCTGGCAGCCAAGGATGGAGGCGGATTATTCTTAGTCGTCTATATCATTCTGGCATTGACATTTGGCTACACGCTGCTGACTACGGAGATTGCAATCGGTCGAAAGACGAAACAGAGCCCGCTCACGGCATATACGAAGCTTCATGATAAATGGGGATTCTTAGGTGCTATTGCGAGTATTATACCGGTTATCATCATGCCGTATTACTGCACAATCGGTGGCTGGGTAGTAAAATATTTCTTCGTATTTTTGACAGGACATGGAGCCGACGCTGCACAGGATGGATTCTTTACCGGATTCATCACGTCACAGTGGGAACCGATTATTACATTTGTGATCTTCCTTGCGGTATCTGCATTTATCGTATTCCGTGGTGTCAATAAAGGAATTGAGTCTACATCGAAGATTATCATGCCAATCCTGCTTGTCATGATTTTGGGAATTGCAATATTCTCATTAACATTGAAAAATACAAATGATGCAGGTGAAGTAGTAACCGGTCTGCAGGGATTCAAGGTGTATATTGTTCCGAATCTCGAGGGACTGACAATCGGAAAGTTATTTACGGTTCTGATCGATGCACTCGGTCAGTTGTTCTTCAGCTTGTCTGTGGCAATGGGTATCATGATTACATATGGTTCGTATGTGAAGGATGATGCAAACCTTGGAAAATCAATTAATCAGATTGAGATTTTTGATACGGTTGTTGCATTTCTTGCAGGTGCAATGATCATTCCGGCTGTGTATGCATTTATGGGAACAGAGGGTATGTCATCCGGACCAAGTCTGATGTTTGTATCTTTGCCAAAGGTATTTGCTGCAATGGGTGTTGCCGGAAATATAATCGGTACAATCTTTTTTGCAATGGTATTGTTCGCTGCAATTACAAGTGCGGTATCCGTCATGGAGGCAGTTGTATCATGTATTATGGATGCGTTCCATACAAGCAGAACAAAGGCCGGCACAATCGAGGGAATCTTCGCACTGATCGTTGGTATCATTGTCTGCCTCGGATACAACAAGCTGTACTTCGAGTTCAAGCTTCCGAACGGCTCAACAGCGCAGATCTTAGATATCATGGATTACATCAGTAACAATCTGCTGATGCCGATCGTAGCACTTGCAACCTGTATTCTCGTTGGATGGGTCATCAAACCGAAGACTGTGATCGAAGAAGTAGAAAAGAGCGGTTGTAAAATGGGAAGAAAGCGGCTTTACACTGCTATGGTAAAGGTCATCGCTCCAATCTTCCTGATCCTGCTTTTGCTGCAGACACTCGGAATCATGAAACTGTAAACATATACAAAAAGGAACCCGGTTTGGGTTCCTTTTTTTCGCGGAGAAAACTTATAAAGTTTTAATTGTATCAAGCAGACTCATTGGAATATTCATATTTCCCCGTCCGATTCCCATCTGTATATTCGGTTTCACAACCCCATGGAAATCCGAGCCGCCGGAGATTGCCAGCCCGTATTTGGCAGCCAGCGAGCGGAGCTTCTCACTTTCAAAGCGGTTGTTCGAAGAGTGGAATGCCTCAAGTCCTTTTAAACCAAGGGACTTCAGATATGCTAACAGCTCATCAATCTGTGCGTAACCAAGATGATAGAGCAGAGGATGTGCCAGAAATGCCGCTTTGCTATAAGTCGTTAAGATGCGCATGGCAGTCTCACAGGTAACCTGTGGTTTTGGAAGGTAATATTTACAGCCGATGCCGATGTATTTGCGGAACGCGGTATCCTTGTCTTTGCAGACACCTTCCTCGACGAGAACTCTTGCGAAATGTGCCCGTGTGATGACACTGTCCGGATTGCCGTGAAGCAGCTTCTCCATCGTGACAGGGAGACCATCTGCCTGCATCATCGCTACCATTTTCTCATTTCTTCCCTCACGTGTTTCCTTTAATACGGCAAGCTCTTTTTGAAGCTCTGGGTTTTCATAGTCCATATAGAAGCCGAGAATATGAATCTCACGATTGTTATAGTAGCAGGACAGTTCGATGCCCGGCACTACCTCCAAAGGCTTGTCCTTTGTATAGTCTAAGATTTCTGCCACGCCATCGACCGTGTCGTGATCGGTCAGGGCAATCGCGGAAAGTCCCATCCGCATCGCTTCGTCGGCAACCTCTGTCGGTGTCAGAGAACCGTCGGACGCATTGGAATGTACATGTAAATCGATTCGTTCCATATTACCAACCTCCTTGTGATCGTGTTTGATGTATTATTTTATATCACAGCTTGTACCATCTGTTTTGTTTAGGTGATGCAAAACTATATCGGATAAGCGGATTATTTATTCTTCAGAATATTCAACAGCTCATCCGGTGAGAATGTATATTTCGTGTGACAGAAGTCGCACACAACTTCAATTGGCTTGTTGTCAGCAATCATAGCGCCAAGCTCTTTTCTGCCAAGACTGATAACTGCCTGCTCGACACGCTCCTTGCTGCAATCACAGACATACGCACAAGGCATGGAATCGGTCAGCTCGACATCATAGCCTTCAAACAATTTTCGTATGATAGCTTCCACAGACATGCCCTGCTTGAGAAGAGCAGTGAAAGAAAATCCTTTCAGCCGTTTCTCCAGCTCGTCAATCAATGCGTCCTCTGCAAATGGCATCAGCTGGATGATAAATCCACCGGCATTCGCTACGGATGTATCGTCGTTGAACAGTACGCCCAGAGCCACAGAGCTTGGAATCTGGTCACTTGTTGCAAAATAGTAGGTCAGATCCTCTGCAATCTCGCCGCTTACCAGATGGGTGTCGCCGACATACGGCTCCTTCAGACCGATATCCTTGATGACGCTTAAGACACCGAGGTCCACAGCCTTTGCGACATCGTTTGCAGGAAGCATAACCTCCGGTTCGCTGACATATCCCTTGACATGTCCGTTTGCATCGGCAGTGACAAGCATACCGGAGATCGGTCCCTGACACTGGATACGGAGTGTTAATTTGTCGGTATCATTTTTACACATGGCGCCCATCAGCACGCCTCCGGTCAACAGTCTGCCGAGTGCGTTCGTAACAACCGGACTGGTATGATGTGTAATTCTTGCTTTTTCCACAGTATCGGTAGAGTTGCAGGCGAAGAAACGAACCTG
>ULNN01026093.1_pt1 | contig 73836 bp, 64 predicted proteins | sample 1951931 | NCBI WGS metagenome assembly ULNN01 (sample SAMEA4835578, study PRJEB28245) | human gut metagenome | biome: gut microbiome; material: fecal sample | place: Denmark | collected 2008
AATATATAACTATCTACACCTATTCAAGTTGCCCGATAACTTTCAACAACTGTTCTCCCAAACCTATTGTGTACCCTTGTGAAAAATACACGACACGGTTAAATGAATCTGCGATTACAAAGACAGGAAGCTGCAACTCCGAATTAAGATGTAAATCCTTTGCTAAAGACTCACGAATTTCGTGGTTCAGTTCCACACCACACACCACAGTTGACGGTAAATGCGAGAATTCTTCTTTTCTAATATTCTGCTCATAAGCCTGCTCTGATGGGAAAAGCAAAATAATCTTCCGCCCCCACTTTTCCAAATCACGACGACAAGCCTTCAAATCACGGATAGCATGATTAGTTGGTTCGGTATTAGGAGCAACAATACCCAACACATAGTACCCACGACCGGCAGTAGAAAGAATGGACTTACTACTACGTGACGACAAATCACCATAAAGACTCTCCGCATTCAGATTTCCTATAACTTCTACCTTACCTTGAGCTTCCCGCATTTTCAAAGAAATGCGCATTTTTTGCTTCTTTTCCGGCACCTTAAAGATCTGCATTCTACTCAACACTCCTCCATCAGCAAGACGTACTCCGGTTACCAACAGATACTGTCCGGATGAAAGACTCACGCCGTCCTTCAACAAAGAACTCCAGGTCGCATTTTCTGGATAATTAAGCAATACCGGCACACCATTAACAATCTTGCTCAGTGTAAAATGAGTATAATATTTGGGATCCTCCAGATATTTAACAGACTTATAGCCAGCCTTGACTAAAGTCGCTCCTTCCGATGAAGACGAAGCATTCACATGTTCAAGGCCGGCGCCATACCAAACGCCCTGTTTCCAATATTGTGCTTCGCCCGTCACAGGATCTATTCGGGCGGCTATACCAAGACTGCGAGCTACGCTGACAAAGAATATTTTACGTGAATGCTCATCGGTTTTACGCAATTCCCACACACTTTCGGGATGCATGCAAAGAGCTTGAGGATTCCAAACGCTGTCAATTGCCACATTTTTACGACACCACACAGCCCACTCGTCGGGATGACTCTGATAATAAGCCGTTTTTTCCTTAGAAAGCACTTGTACAAAAAAGGCTTTATAAGGCGTCAGCATCTCATTGTCAACCCTCGGATTCAATACATAACGAGCATATATATCGTCCGGCATATCTTTTGGACAAGACGGCGTATGAAGCAAATGATCCTGTAACACATCTGAAGACACATCGCGAAGATCCTTATCAGTCAAAACACCAAGCAAAGGCAATATCCAACGGGAAGCAGACGTGGTACCTATATTCTCACTCATGAAACGCTGCAACGTAGCATAATTGCCGCGCGAAGCCGTCAGCAAGCGACACACCAGAGCTGTATCCTGCTGTAAATGCAAGGCAAACTGTCGTTGCGACTCATGATCAGGAAATGTGGCCACATAAGCATTTCGTACAGAATCCTCGTATGCCAAACGTTTTTTATTGGCATCTTCCTGTTCTTCGCTAACTTTCGGAAGATTGCCACTCTGACGAGGCGGAACAATATCAATGTCGAGCCCGCCACTCCAATCGGAAGTTTTATCCAAAACGACACGAACGTCACTATCCTTTCCTACACTGACTTTACTAAAGCCAAAAGTTCCCTGATGGTCTGCCCATACCATGATGTCACCACGCCCCAAACTAAGACGGACCTGACCGGTAGAATCAGCCTGCAACGAAGCCAAGATGTAGAATTCCGCATAATTATATACCTTGAATTGCACACGAGCCCCTGGCACGGGAGCACCTTTCTTATTCACAACCTTAACCTGCACATCTGACACAGGAGCATAGTGTGAGGTCACATTAATTTCTGTATAACACGGCGTACGTCCCAACACTTGCTCAGGACCGTCATAGCGCCCAAAAACTTTAGTATGCATCATCATTCCACGTGATGCCGAAGAGTTAAACCAAGCCTTATTAAGCACAGGTTCAGGCTCACAGGCACCTAAAAAATACCATTTCCCGTCAACCCAAGCTTCAACCCAAGCATGATTGTCATCCGTATGTGCCCATCGGGGCGTATAAACTTGGCGTGCCGGAATGCCCACAGCTCGCAAAGCAGCCACCAACAAGGTTGATTCTTCACCACAACGACCGTAAGCCGTCTTAACTGAAGCCAACGGTGAACTGGTACGGGCGTCCGAGGGCTGGTAAGTCACTTTTTCGTGACACCAGTGATTTACTTCCAATACGGCGTCATACATAGAAAGATGCTGCACACGGTTCTTAAGTTCATTATAGAATATCCGACGGCTTTCATCAAGATTCTCATTATTCACCCGTACAGGCAACACAAAGTGCATAAATTCACGATCGGGAACAGACTTTCCCCATGGCATTTCGCGACGAGCCTTTAAAGAATATGTTACGTTCTCGCGGTAATAAACACCTGAATAGTCTGTTAAATCTGGCAAAGGCATATAAGCGTAGAGGAACATCATGCATTTGCGCACATCATCAGCCATAGGCACCGAAAAGGCTGAAAACACTTTATTATTGGATACGGCCCGAATACGCTGTGTAAAGTCACGCTCAAGCAATGTGTCCTGGTCATACCAAACACTGCTTACGCCCTGTGCACAAGCTGCATCATAAGCCACGCCGCATCCCAACAAAGCCCACAATATACATAGTTTTTTCATATTATCAGACAATTAAATTTTAACATAGGGTAAAATTACAACATTATTACCATTCAACAGATGAAGAGACATCATATTTTTCAAATATTAATTTGTATCTTCGCATCAAATACAACAAAAAGATAGACTCATGAAAATCATTCTGCTCTCGGGAGGTTCAGGAAAAAGACTTTGGCCGCTGTCAAACGATTCACGCTCCAAACAATTCCTGAAATTGCTGGAATCGCCCAACGGCGAACCGGAATCCATGTTTCAGCGTGTGATCCGCCAAATTCGCGAAGCCGGTCTGCAAGACCACATCACCGTAGCCACCAGCTTATCACAAAAAGACATTATCACCAACCAGCTCAACGGTTTTCAGGCTGATGTAGTAACAGAGCCGTCACGACGCGATACTTTCCCGGCTATCGCTCTAGCCACATCCTACTTAGCTCTGAAAAAGCATTGCTCACGTGAAGAAATCATCGTGGTAATGCCATGTGACCAATATACTGACCTGAAATACTTTGAAACGGTAAGCCTTATGGCACAGGCTGCCGAATCCGATGCGGCCGAACTGATAACCATGGGCATCAAGCCTACATACGCCTCAACAAAATTCGGTTATATTGTTCCTGAAGAAAATGTGTCAGAAAACGCCAAACAGCCTATACGCGTAACGCGTTTTACGGAAAAGCCACACAGGCCACAGGCAGAAACCCTGCTACGGCAGGGAGCACTATGGAATGGTGGTGTTTTTGCCTTCAAATTAGGTTACATGATAGACATCATTCAACGCTACATGACGTTGGACTCATTCGAACAACTTTACAACAATTATACAGATCTCCCCAAAATCAGTTTTGACTATGAGGTGGCCGAACGCGCCAAATCAGTAGCTGTACTTCCTTACAACGGAGCGTGGAAAGATCTGGGCACATGGAATGCTCTAACCGAAGAACTGCATGACAACAAAATTGGAAATGTGGTTTTGGGCCATGACAACACAAACACCCATGTCATCAATGAGTTAGACCAGCCAATACTTTGCATAGGAACCAAAGATCTCGTAGTTGCGGCCAACACAGATGGTATACTGGTCTGCCACAAGAACGAGAGCGAAAATATCAAAGCCTACGCGGACCAACTGGCCTGTCGTCCAATGTACGAAGAAAGAAGATGGGGTACATACAAGGTTATCAGTCACGTTTGTTTTCCTGACCGCTATCAGGCGCTGACCAAAATACTATGTATCAAATCCGGATGTAATATCAGCTATCAGATTCACCGTCACCGCGATGAAATCTGGACATTTATTGACGGCACAGGAATCTTGGTTTTAGATGGCGAAGTAAAAACCGTACAACGAGGTTGCACCATACACATTAAAAAAGGTCAGCTTCACGCCGTAAAAGCCATTACAGATTTGCAGATCATAGAAGTTCAAAGCGGCGATATGCTGGTAGAAGAAGACATTGAACGCTTTGACTGGGAATGGTAAAGAAACAAACTGCCAGGTTATAAAAATAAGGTCGGAACTTTTTTCAACAAGTTCCGACCTTATTTTTATAACCTGCAGCCACCTCTTCAAGACGCTACAACACAAAGCAACCGAAAGCGACGCTCATCACCATTTGATTTCAAAATAAAACAGTACATTCACGGAATACAAAAAACTACTGCATACGCCACTGCTCATTGACTAAAACCATAGGAACTACGATTTCCTCACTTTCTGCTTTATTATACACCACATTCAGAAAAACACGTGCTGACTTGTTGTCCTTTCCCATCACCACATTCTGAACACTGACAGATTTGATACCTCCATTATCCTCACGCTGCTCCTCATAGTGTTGCTTCATAAGCGTAACCATTTGCTCGCGATAATCAGATGTCTTACCGTCACACGACTGTATGCCAGCTACAAAACGATCATAGTGTCCATGAATCAAGTCGTTGTAATAAGCAACAATAGCCTCTTGAGGAGTTGCCGAATGTTCGGGCTCCTTATCCTTACCATCACCACAAGAAGCCAACAAACAAATATTCAACAAAAACAAACCAACTATTCTTCTCATAACAAGTCTTGCGTGTTATTTATAACTACTTCTGACGAATAAAAATATTAACCGGCGTTCCGCAAAAATTCCAACGCTCCCGAATTTTATTCTCCAAAAAGCGCTTGTAGGGATCCTTTACATATTGCGGTAAATTGGCATAAAAAACAAAAGTCGGAATCTTTGTCTCTGGAATCTGGTTGCAATACTTAATCTTAATATATTTGCCCTTAATTGAAGGAGGCGGATACGACTCTATAAGCGGCAACAGCTCCTCATTAAGTTTAGAAGTACCAACATGACGATTGCGGTTGTTATAAACATCCTTAGCCGTTTCAAGTACTTTAAAAATACGCTGTTTGGTCAATGCTGATGCAAAAATAATTGGAATATCCGTAAACGGCGCCATGCGTTTTTTGATGACCTCCTTAAAATAATCAATGACTTTCTGGCTCTTATCCTCTACCAAATCCCATTTATTAACAACCACAACCAAGCCTTTTTGGTTACGCTGAATAAGTTGGAAAATATTCATATCCTGTGCTTCAATACCTCTTGTAGCATCAAGCATCAAAATACATACATCCGACTCTTCAATGGCCCTAATGGAACGCATAACAGAATAGAACTCCAAAGACTCTGACACCTTGCTTTTTTTCCGAATACCAGCCGTATCGACCAAATAAAAATCAAAACCGAACTTATCGTAACGCGTCAAGATACTGTCGCGGGTTGTTCCGGAAATATCAGTTACAATGTGACGATCCTCACCTATGAATGCATTGATAATGCTGCTTTTTCCAGCATTCGGTCTGCCCACCACAGCAAAGCGCGGAATATTATCCTCGGCATCATCATCCACCACGGGACCGAGTTTCTCAATTATCAAATCAAGCAAATCGCCCGTACCGCTTCCCGTTGCAGCAGAAATACAATAAGGCTCACCCAATCCGAGAGAATAAAATTCGGCCGAATAATAACGATCCTCGTTATTATCAGCCTTGTTGGCTACGACTAATACAGGCTTTTTTGTTTGGCGCAGAATTTCAGCGACCTCAGAATCAAGGTCGGTCAATCCATTCTTAATGTCCACAACAAAAAGAATTAAATCAGCCTCTTCCGTAGCAATAAGCACTTGCTTACGAATCTCTTCTTCAAAAACATCTTCGGAATTTACGACCCAACCTCCAGTATCAACAACCGAAAATTCTCGGCCATTCCATATTGTTTTTCCATATTGACGGTCGCGGGTTGTTCCGGCCTCATCACTGACAATGGCCTTACGGGAGCCAACCAAACGATTGAACAAGGTTGACTTGCCGACATTGGGACGTCCCACAATAGCAATTAAATTTCCCATAATACACTATAAATCTATTAAGCAGATAAATTAAACATTTCAGCTGGGATTATAGCCATAAGCATCCAGCCGTCGTTGCGAATTTCGCCAATTCTTGTCAACTTTGACAAAAACTTCCAGATAAATATGTTTCTGAAAGAACTTTTCCAACGACTTGCGTGCCTCACTCGACACTTTCTTTAAAGCAACTCCCTGATGGCCTATGATAATCCCTTTCTGACTTTCGCGATCAACATAAATAACAGCATTAATATGAATGGACTTTTCTCCCTCCTTGAATTGCTCCACCACCACTTCAACACTGTACGGAATTTCCTTATCGTAATACAACAAGATCTTTTCACGAATGATTTCCGTCACAAAAAAACGGGCACTTTTGTCTGTCCACTGATCCTTCCCAAAATATGGCGGACAAACCGGTAATAGCTCCTTTATACGAGCCAACACCTGCTCAACACCGAATTTGGCTTTGGCTGAAATAGGAAAGATTTCGGCATGAGGAAGAATTTCATGCCAACTCTTTACCAAACCTTCCAAATCTCGCTGATTGGAAACATCTATTTTATTTATCAGCACCAGTACTGGAATCTTCAACGCAGCAACTTCTGCAATAAAATCAGCATTCTTATCTGTTTTTTCAAAAACATCGGTCACATAAAGCAAAACATCAGCATCTTTCAGAGCAGACTCTGAAAACGCCAACATGGATTCCTGCAACTTATAATTGGGCTTCAATACACCGGGAGTATCTGAAAAAACAATCTGACAATCATCCGAATTGACAATTCCCATAATACGATGACGCGTCGTCTGAGCCTTAAATGTCGTAATGGAAATACGCTCTCCCATAATCAAATTCATGAGCGTAGACTTACCGACATTGGGATTACCCACAATATTTACAAAACCTGCCTTATGTTCCATATTATCAAAAAAACTAAAAAAACGCATCAGAAACATTCATTCAGATGCGTTTTTTATAAAATTATATCGCTTCGTTCTGATTACTTCTTTGAGGCATTATAATCATAACCCCATTTTACATAGGATGCACCCCATGTGAATCCTGCACCAAATGCTGTAAGGATCAAGTTATCACCTTTTTTCAACTGTTTCTCGTAATCCCACAAAGCCAAGGGCAATGTACCCGCAGAGGTATTACCATAACGTTGAATATTCAACATAACTTTATCCATAGGCAATTCCAAACGATTTGCCACAGCTTCAATAATTCGGACATTGGCCTGATGAGGAACTACCCACGCGATATTGTCCTTATTCAAATTATTACGTTCAGCAATCAAAGCACTTGCATCGCTCATATTCGTCACAGCAAACTTAAATACCGTACGACCTTCCTGATGCAAATAATGCATTCTATGATCAATAGTAAAGTAAGAGGGACTGCATACTGAACCACCAGCTCGCATACAAAGGAAAGGCAAGCCCTTACCATCTGTACGCAAATAGGAATCCATCCATCCATACTCTTCAGTTGTTGGTTCAACCATCACGGCTGCTGCACCATCACCAAAGATAGGACATGTGGCACGGTCGGTATAATCAACTATACTAGACATCTTATCCGCACCGCATACTACAATTTTTTTATAGCGACCACTTGAAATCATACCTGCTGCAGCATCCATGGCAAACAAAAATCCACAACATGCAGCCTGCATATCGAGAGCAAAAGCATTTTTCATTCCCAAACGTCCAATAACTATTGACGCTGTAGAAGGAAAATGATAGTCAGGAGTTGTGGTTGCCACAATTACGCAATCCACTTCGTCTGGTTCTGTACCCGTTTTCTGGAGCAACTGCTTCACAGCCTTACGAGCCATATAACTGGTACCGAGTCCTTCTTCATTCAAGATTCTGCGTTCTTTTACTCCAATACGCGTCATGATCCACTCGTCATTAGTATCGACCATCCGCGACAACTCATCATTATTCAGTACATATTCGGGAACATATCCACCGACGCCCGTGATGACAGCATTAATCTTTTCCATAACAGGTTCTTTTATAATAACATGATTCGCCAAAGGTTCCGTAAAAGCCTTTGGCGAATCGTTAATATCTGATTTATTCAGCTACTTCTTTTTCGATAGCCAATTTTCCACGATAGTAACCACAAGCAGGGCAAACTGTGTGATAAATATGCCATTCACCACAATTCGGACAAATTGCCAATGTAGGTGCTACAGCTTTATCGTGCGTTCTACGTTTTAAAGTTCTTGTTTTAGATTGTCTTCTTTTAGGATGTGCCATTTCTGTAAACTATTTATTATTAATATTTTCAATTTAATCAATTACTACTATATTGCTTTAATATTTCCATCATTCGCTCATCGCACTCGCCGTCGGGATGCACACGACTGATAGGAAGACTTACTTCGACTATTTCATATATTAGCCATGACAAATCATATGGCTTCACCAAGTCATGAATATATTCATAATTATTAGTGTCTGAATGATCTTCTTCGCCATATTTAAATTTAATAACCTCAGAGGTATTAACAGGCAACTGAAGATCCGCCATACATCTATCACATGAAACAATGACATTGCCTACTATATTGACTTCTACTATATAAACATCATCCTTCTCGTGAAGAATAAGCCTGACATTTACATCGCCACCATTGATTTCTTCCTGATCCAACTGTTCAAAGAACAAGGAATCAAGACGGACATTGCGAATTTCTGCATCTGCATGTATCCGCTTAAAATCAACCTTGAGCTGCTCCATAGTTTGCATATCAACTGCAAAGATACTACTTTTTTATATATGAGACTAATATTTACGCATAAAATCGAACAAAAATGATTGATCAACTTCTTATTTTTTTACCGAACTAAGCAACCTTCCGGTAAGGAAACAAAGTAAACATATAAAAATTAAAGAATGAGTACATGGGAACTAAAAACACCCTTACCATAGATACATCCTCAAAAATAAAAAAAGTCGGAGCGAAAAAATTCACTCCGACCTATAGAAAAATCCTAAAAATATCGGTTCCTTATTCTGGTTTCATATTTGTATAAACATTCTGAACATCATCAAAATCTTCTAACTTCTCTACCATTTTATCAATCGTTTCCCGCTGTTCAGGTGTTACGTCTTTCAGATCATTTGGTACGTATGTAAATTCCGCTCCAACTACCTCAAAACCATTTTCTTCAAGATATTTTTGGATTTGCCCAAAACTCTTCGGATCTCCATAAATTGTTATAGATCCTTCTTCCTCATCTTCATCATATTCATCCTCTACTCCGTAATCAATCAATTCGAGGATAAGATCATCCATACTTAAGCCTTCTTTTTTCTTAAATGAGAAAACGCATTTATGATCAAAAAGAAAAGCCAAAGATCCCATCGTCCCCAGATTTCCATTAAACTTATTAAATACCGAGCGTACATCACCAACAGTACGAGTTGGATTATCTGTCAAGGTATCTACAAAAATAGCTATACCGTGGGGACCATATCCTTCATAAGTCATGCCCTTATAATCACTCTGGTCCTTTCCCATTGCATTTTTTATGGCACGCTGAACATTGTCATTCGGCATATTCTCACGCTTAGCGTTGGCTATAATAGCACGCAAATGTGGATTATTGTCAGGATCAGGACCGCCAGCTTTTACCGCAATAGCAATTTGTTTTCCAATTTTCGTAAAAGTACGGGCCATATGACCCCATCTCTTTAATTTTGCAGCTTTTCTATATTCAAATGCTCTTCCCATGGAATTAACTTTTTATAATTTTATTTTCATTCAAATGCATGTGTTTATCTGAGTTTTGCTCCTAACTGATTTTCAAAATTACGAACCAGATTGCTCATTATCTTATCGATCTGTTTATCAGTCAAAGTCTTATTCTCATCTTGAAGTATAAAATTTACAGCATAGCTTTTCTTTCCTGACTCCAAATTTTTTCCCTCATAAACATCAAATAAAACGACTCGTTTCAGTAATTTTTTTTCAGTTGCAAATGCGATATCTTCAATCTGTTTAAATGTCACAGCATGATCTACCAACAAGGCCAAATCACGACTCACCGGCGGAAACTTGCTTATATCCGTAAATGTCACCTTATTCTTACGGACTGCTTTCATAAGATTTGTCCAATTTATATCAGCATAGTAGACATCACCAGTCAAGTCAAACTTTTGCAAAAGCGTCTTCTTGACAATACCATATTCTACAAGCAACTTGCTACCTTTCAACAATTGCTCTGATTTTCCAAAGACATCACTGCATCCATCAGCATGAGACAAAGCCGAAACTTCAACTCCTAAACGTTTTAATATATTAAGTACATTCGCTTTCAATTCGAAGACCGAACTTTCTTCATCTGGATGTATCCAAGAACCTTCAATCCGCTTGCCTGTAATCCAAAGTCCCAAATGCATCTCCTCTGAATAAGTAGACAAAGAATCATCTTCCTTAGCATTCTCTGCATGATAATGATAACAATTACCAAATTCAAAAAAGCGCAAGCCTGAATTTTTGCGATGAACGTTATAAGAAACGCTCTCCAATCCTCCAAAAAGTAAAGTCTGACGTAATACATCAAGATCAGAACTTAATGGATTCATAATTTCGACAAGATTTTCAACACTAAAGCTCTTTAGATCCTGATAATACGAAGATTTCGTCAAGGAGTTATTCAAGATTTCATTAAAGCCACCTCCTATCAGTTCTTCTGAAACAATATTCTGCAATTTCACATCACGATCCTCGTCGCCTTTAATGCTCAAGCTAGATTTTACAGATTTGGGGATCTCAATATTATTATAGCCATATATACGTAAAATATCTTCTACCACATCACACGGACGCTGCACATCAACACGATAAGGAGGAACAAGAATGCTTAATCCATTGTCCGTTTCACCGACGATCTGCATTTCCAGGCTACGAATAATCCCCTTAATAGTTTCAACAGGAATTGCTTTTCCTATCAAATCGTGAACATATCCATAGTCAAGTTGCACTTCAAAAGGTTTAGCAACAGCACTCTGTATATCCACAATTTCCATGGAAATTTTACACCCGCTTAATTCACGTGCCAAAATGGCAGCTTTTTTCAGAGCTTCAATCTGTCCCAACGGGTCAATTCCTCGTTCAAAACGAAAACTTGCATCTGTATTTAATCCATGTCTGCGAGCACTTTTACGAACCCATGTCGGATGAAAATAAGCACTTTCCAAAACCACATTATGTGTGGTTTCATACGTTCCTGATCCTTTACCACCAAATACGCCGGCAATACACATCGGTTCTTCTGCATTACAGATCATCAAATCTTTCTCGTCTAATTTATGTTCCACTCCATCCAATGTCGTAAATGGAGTTCCGGCCGGAAGCGTCTTGACGACAATTTTTTGTCCCTTAACCATATCTGCATCAAAGCAATGCAAAGGCTGTCCATAAGCAAACATAATATAGTTTGTTATATCAACAATATTATTAATAGGACGTACGCCGATTGTCCTCAATTTATCCTGCAACCACTTAGGACTTTCCTTAATTTCGCATCCTGTCAGACTGACAGCACAATATCGCGGACATGCTTCCTTATTTTCAACTTGAACTTCAATTTCAAGATCATGATTATCCACAGAAAAGTCTGAAACATCATTGCGATGAAGTTGTGTTTGCTTACCCTGACATACCAACCATGCATACAAATCACGAGCTACACCATAATGTGAACAAGCATCAGCACGATTTGGAGTAATGTCTACTTCAATAACATAATCACTTTCAACATGATAATATTCCTTTGCAGACATTCCTACAGGAGTATCTTGTGGCAAAACGATGATACCTTCATGGCTTGTTCCCACCCCGATTTCATCCTCTGCACATATCATTCCATAGCTTTCTACGCCACGTAGTTTCGACTTCTTAATGGTAAAAGAATTCTCGCCATCATATAATTTGGTACCAATGGGAGCTACAATGACTTTTTGCCCGGCAGCTACATTAGGCGCGCCACATACAATCTGCTGAACATTGTCCGCCCCCAGACTCACCTGGCATATATGCATGTGATCCGAATTTGGATGTGCCTCACACGTCAATACTTCACCAACAACCAAACCTTCCAATCCGCCTTTAATCGTTTGAACCTCTTCTAATGCACCTACTTCCAACCCTATTGAAGTTAAAGCAGCCGCAACTTCATTTGGAGTTAAGTCAAAATCTACATACTCCTTAAGCCAATTATAAGATATGTTCATCTTTTAGATTTTTTTATTCTAGAATATTTCACGCAAAAGTAATGATTTTTTCACGAATATCCAAGACTTTATCTTGTATCATACAAGGAGAACAGAATAAGACAAATGCGGAGCGAGGCTTAAAGCGCCTCGCTTCGCATTTGTTCCAAAAGTTCCTTTTGATGCGCGGTCAAATTCATAGGAAGCTTGACATTATAAGTCAATATCAGATCACCATACGAACCATCCGGTTTCTGATACCCTTTTCCCCTTAAACGGGCTTTTGTTCCATTTTGAGTACCAGGCTTTACATTTAATTTCAGTTTTACCGACGATGTTTTCAAAATAATTTGTCCTCCCAGCAACGCTGTATACATATCAATATCCACCGTTGCATTCATATTATAATCCGACTGAGATTGTCTTGAAGAAAATCCCCTTCCGCTTCCGAATCCGCCATGGCCAAAAAGTTCCTCAAAGAATGAAGAAAATCCACCTCCGCCAAAACCTCCGAAATCAAAGTCTTCAAAGCCGCCAGATTCGCCATACCCTCTACCGGTACCTCCTGCAGCGCCTCCTATATTTTTCCAATTCTCACCATAACGGTCATACTTAGCTCGCTTTTCAGGATCACTCAAGACTTCATAAGCTTCATTCAGAGCTTGAAATTTTGCTTTCGCCTTCGGGTCGTCTGGATGCAAATCCGGATGAAACTGTTTAGCCCGTTTCTTATAAGCAGCACGAATTTGATCCTGTGGTATCGACTTGTCGACACCCATAATCTTGTAATAGTCTATAAATGCCATACTATCTTCTCCTTTCTACTATAAATTATAGCAAAAAAAATGCCAAATCAAGAAACTGCCCTAAAATTCAAATTGTGTCAGTAAGGGAAGATGATCGCTAATTCCACCTTGATAAAAAGTACCTAAAAATGTTCGTCTAGGCACATATCGGCCCTTCGAATCTCTTTTTAAAAGCCACGAAAAATCCAAGATGCTACACCCTTGACTTCCCAAACGAAACGAACTATCTGACTTTAACAAACGCCCATTAACCAACACATGATCTAAACGATTCCAGCGTTCCTTATAGAAATATGTTCCTTCAACCCCACTTTTCGTTTTCAAACCATCACTCAATAGATACATCTCACTATCCATTATCACACTGGCCTTCGAAGTTTTTTTAACTTCCATCACTTTACGAAGGCTATTGTCATGGGGTTCATCATTAAAATCACCTGTAACTACTATCATAGGTTTTATCCTGTGACAAAAAACAGAATCAATACTTTTCTTTATTAATCCGGCACCTCTCCTTCTATAGGAATCTGTAACAAACTGTCCGCCCGATCGACTCGGAAGATGGCATACATACACATCCATTGTATCCATAGTCGGCAAAATTCCTACTACATGCAAGATATCACGCGTATATCGCTCCCCTCTATTAGGAGGAACATGAATCGACCGAACATCTACGAGTTTAAAACGGCCAGGCTGATAAATCAATGCTACGTTCATTCCTCGCAAATCCGGTGAATGCGTCATTACATATTGATACCCCAGGCGTCCCAATACACTGTAACGAGTTAATTGTTTCAGGACAGAATCATTCTCCACCTCACACAAAGCAATCAAATCAACAGGACTCACTCCGCCGGCCGAAGCAATTGTTTGAGCAATTAATCGAAGTTTATGTAAATAGCGTTTTCCAGTCCACCGGTATGACCCGTTTGGCAAAAAAGCATAGTCATCTATACCCTCATTATGGCAGGTATCATACAGATTTTCCACATTCCACTCCATCAACAGAAAATGTCCGCGAGCTTTTACGGAAAATTGCAAAGAAGCCCCAATAAGTATGAGCAACAGGCCATATTTTACCTGCTGCCTAATCATGATGATACGGAATATGATTCAGGATTGTCAGCCCTCTATAAAATTGTTCTACGAAAAGGAGTCGAACCATCTGATGCGAAAATGTCATTTTGGAAAGAGACACTTTTGCATCAGAAAGTTTATATATTTCATCGGAAAAGCCGTAAGGTCCTCCTATAATAAACACCAACCTCCGCCTCCCCATAGCAAAAAGACGATCCAAAAAAGATGAAAAATCACGGGAGCTATATTCTTTTCCCTTTTCATCCAATAACACTACATAATCGCCCTTCTGAATCTGGTTGGCTATCAATTTTCCTTCCTTTTCCTTCTGTAAATCCGTCGACAACGATTTTGTCGACTTCAAATCCTGTAGGCAAATCATTTCAAAAGAGACGAAATGACCGATCCGATCAACATATTCTGAGATAAGGGAATTCAAATCCCTTGAATCAGTTTTTCCGACCGTCAGAAACAGGATTTTCACAGGTCCTCAGAGATTAATTGAAATAATAAAGGAATGTAGCTATTCCCTCCAACGCATATTTCTTACAATTCTCAATCTGCAACGTAAATTTTATCTCTGCCTTGCATACACCGCGTAAATTTGCCAACGAATGCAGTGATGCTACAAGACGTACTCGCTGACCAGACAATACAGCCTGACCAAAACGCATTTTGTCCATACCGTAATTCACCATCATCTTCAAATTACGGACCTCAATCAACTGTTGCCACAAATAAGGTAATAATGACAACGTCAAATAACCATGTACAATAGTCTGACCGAACGGACTTTCCTTCTCCGCCCGTTCTTTATCTACATGAATCCACTGATGATCCAGCGTTGCATCTGCAAACATATTTATACGCTCCTGTGGAATTTCAAGATATTCAGATACGCCAATCTCTTTTCCTACATATTTTTCAAATTCCTCATAGGAATTGATTACAACTTTTTCCATCTTCTTTTTTACACTATGATTTCGGTCACAAAGTTAGTAATAAAAAGTGGTAAACGAAAAAAATAAAGTAAAGTTGTTTAGCTCCCCAATACACAAATATTAATCTGCATATTCAGAAAGTTCCAACCAACGCATACTTTTTTCGTCCAACTCCGTCTGCAGATTCGGTAAACGGATACTATAAGCAGTAATGGTATCCACGTCAAGTGTTCCGCTGCAAAGAGCCTTTTCCAATTCGGCCTTCTCCGTCTCAAGTTGCTCTATGCTTTTTTCCAATAAATCCATTTCTTTGCGCTCATTATAAGTCAGACGGCGACGCGTTTCCTTTACTTTTCCCTTTTTTGAATTTGAAACAGGCTCCGCACCTGCAATCTCAACCGTTTTTTCTTCTTTTTTTACCGACTCCTCCCATTCACGATATTGAGTATAATTTCCGGGAAAATCATCAATCACGCCTTGCCCCCGAAAGACTAACAAATGATCAACAACCTTATCCATAAAATATCGGTCATGACTAACAACAATAACACAGCCTCGGAAATCTGCCAAATATTCCTCCAGCACCTGCAATGTAGTTATATCCAAATCATTAGTAGGCTCATCAAGTACCAAAAAATTCGGATTTTGCATTAATACCGTACACAAATACAACCGACGCCGCTCACCACCACTCAGCTTATAAACATAAGATTGTTGGCGTTCTGGAGAAAAAAGGAAATGCTGCAAAAACTGCATAGCCGTAAGTTTACGCCCTCCCCCCAAATCAATAGTCTCAGCAATATCACGTACTACATCAATGACTTTCGTTGTCTTATCATATTGAAGTCTATCATCTTGCGAAAAATATCCGAACTTTACAGTCTCGCCAACGACAAAGCGTCCGGAATCAGGTTTTTCCAATCCCAACAGCATTTTTATAAAGGTAGACTTTCCCGTACCATTGCCACCAACAATCCCCATTTTTTCATAACGAGAAAAGTTATAATAGAAATCCTTTGTGATGATAAGATCAGGAGAAAAAGCTTTCGACACATATTCGGCCTCAAAAATTTTAGTTCCGATATAATCACTTTTCACCTCCAATCGAGCTGTTCGCTCCTGTATCTTTTGTTTGGCAATATTTTCCAATTCAACAAAAGCTTCTTTACGATACCGTGCCTTATGACCACGCGCACAAGGCATACGCCTCATCCATTCCAGTTCTCGTCGATAGAGATTGTTTGCTTTTTGGATATTGGCATTCATCACCTCTATGCGTTGCTGCTTCTTTTCCAGATAATACTCATAATTTCCATTATAGGTATATAAGGAATGATGATCCAATTCCATAATACTATTACATACCCGATCCAGGAAATAACGGTCATGAGTCACCATTAGCAAGCACTTCACATTGCGAGCCATATACTTTTCAAGCCAGTTAATCATATCCAAATCCAAATGATTGGTTGGCTCGTCTAAGATAAGTAAATCCGGATCTAAGATCAACACATTTGCCAATGCCACACGCTTTAGTTGTCCTCCCGACAATTCACCCACAGGCTGCATGATATCCGTAATTTGAAATTTGCCCAGCATTTCTTTAATTCGCTGCTCAAATCCCCATGCATTTTCACGGTCCATTTCTTCCGAGATTTCTATTAATCCCGGATTTCCCGGCGTATGTACACACTTCTCATATCGCAAGATTAGATCTGCCATTGAATTGCCATGATACAAACAGGCTTCAAGCACAGATAAATGTTCCGGATACGTTGGTGATTGGCATAAATAACCAACCCGTATATCTTTCCGAAAAACGACGGTTCCTTCATTGTAATCTTCCGTACCCATTATTATATTAAGGAGCGTTGACTTACCACTCCCATTTTGGGCAATCAGTCCGATCCGCTGCCCTAATGCCACAGAAAATGAAATCCCCTCAAATAGCAAAAGATCACCAATTCGTTTGGTAAGCCCCTGCACGTCCAAATATGTTTTTAAATTTGCCATAATCCTTGCGAAAATACAACATTTTTCAGCAATAACTATTTGTAGAAAAGAAAAAAATGCTACTTTTGCAACGGAAAACAATTTTATCAGTCGTTTTTCATCTCCACTTTTAATCAACTGAAATATTCATAACATTCCATTCCTCAAAATGGAATAATCACACAATTTATTCTCAATGTCACTATTAACAAAAGAGCAATTGATGAGCTTGAGCATGGAACAACTCCAAGCCATTGCAGAAGGGCTGAACGTAGAGACTAAGCACATACAAGATCAAGAAAGTTTAGTCTACGAAATTCTGGATGCTCAAGCCATACAAAACGCGAGTCAACAACCTGCAAAAAAAAGAACACGCATCGTAAAAAAAGATGTAGACCACGTATACTCGGCCAATCAAGAAAAAAGCGAAAGCTTCGAAAAGAAGACGCCGGCCAAGAAAACGAAAGCAAAAACGGAAACGTCATCAGAATCAGGAACTGCAACAGATGCAACTCCTGCAGAAAAGCCTAAAAAAACCAGAACCAGAAAAAATACAACAAAAGAAACAGCTGCCGAAAAAAAAGCGTTGCCTGAAAATCAAGAAGGCGAACAAGTTGCTCCAGCAACAGAGCCTACCGATAATGCAACAAATACAGAAACACCGCTTATTCAGGCAGAAGATGCAAACGCCACGGCTAACTCCATAACTCCTGTTCTTAAAGAAGAGCAGACAGAGATGCCAATTCCCGAATTTTTGGCCGGAGATGACAACGCCAGTGAAATTGTTGAACAATTGGAAAGTAATGCGGCTGAAGTTGCCAAAGAACTGGAGGAAGAAGAGAACGAAAAAAAAGCACAAGCTGAAGCCGCAATTCCAATCCACGAAAACAATCTGGATCCCGAAATTTTAGAAAAATTACAGTCTGCAACCACTGATATTATACCCATACAAGACATACCGACCCTTTCGGATTCATACGAAAACGAATACAACGGGAACTATGATACGGCAGATGATATGGGCTTAATTGACAACAACGACGAGCCACAAGAGAACGAAAACAACACACAATACAACTTCGACAATGTACTGACCGGTTCCGGAGTCCTGGAAATCATGCCTGACGGCTTCGGCTTTTTACGCTCTGCAGACTACAACTACCTGACTTCGCCTGACGACATTTATGTATCACAAAACCAAATCAAAACATACGGACTAAAAAATGGCGATGTCGTTGAAGGAAACATCCGTATCCCACGTGAGGGCGAAAAATTCTTCCCCCTGGTTAGTATTGACCACATTAATGGCCTTACCCCCAACGAAATCAGAGATCGGGTGCCATTTGAACACCTGACGCCACTGTTTCCTGATGAAAAATTCAAATTGTGCACAGGGAACAATGATTCGCTATCAGTCCGAATTGTAGACCTCTTCACTCCAATTGGCAAGGGACAAAGAGCACTTATCGTGGCACAGCCCAAAACCGGTAAGACTATGCTGATGAAGGAAATTGCCAATGCCATAGCCCGCAACCATCCTGACACATATTTGATGATGCTGCTCATTGATGAACGTCCTGAAGAGGTTACCGACATGGCCCGTACAGTAAATGCCGAAGTTATTGCATCTACATTTGATGAGCCTGCTGCCCGTCATGTCAAAATAGCCGGTATTGTTTTAGAAAAAGCGAAACGCATGGTTGAATGTGGTCATGACGTTGTGATTTTCCTTGACTCCATCACCCGTTTGGCGCGTGCTTACAATACAGTGTCACCCGCATCTGGAAAAGTTTTATCCGGAGGAGTTGATGCCAATGCTCTGCAAAAGCCCAAACGCTTCTTCGGTGCAGCCCGCAATATTGAAGGAGGAGGTTCACTCACCATTATTGCAACGGCCCTCATTGATACCGGTTCTAAAATGGATGAAGTAATATTCGAAGAATTCAAAGGCACCGGAAACATGGAGTTACAATTAGACCGCTCACTCAGCAACAAACGCATTTTCCCGGCTGTCAATATTGTAGCATCCAGCACACGGCGTGATGACCTGCTGCAAGACCCTCAAACACTCAACCGTATGTGGATTCTGCGTAAATACATCGCTGACATGACACCTATTGAAGCCATGACAGACCTGAAGAAACACATTGAAAACACAAGGAACAATGAAGAATATCTAATGTCAATGAACTCATAAGTCATACTCCCCTCCAAAAATATCCTGAAAAAGCAGAGTTTCGCCTCACTTTTTCAGGATATTTTTTATTTCCAGGACTCCTCCGACAAACAAAATCCGGATTTTTTCAAACAAAGTCCCTTCAAAAAAAATAAAACTCCCATCTTCCTTTCACTTCACCGTACCGTCTTTTCTATACATAAAGATCAGTAATAAATTAGTATTTCGCCCCTCTTCATAATTCCGGCTTACGACTTTTTATAATCAAGAATTCCCCCGTTTCCAAAAAATACACGTACATTTGCATTCATAATGCAAAAAAACAAGCGCAATCTAAAAAACAGAACATGGGAAAAAAAATAATCTGTTTCCTCTGGATATTTTTTATCATACTTCTATTATTTTCTACACTTGCCTTTTTCGCAATTAAAAAAGGCTGGATTGGCTATATGCCCCCACTTGAAGAACTACAAAATCCGATTAATAAATATGCTTCACAGATACTCTCCGAAGAAGGAAAACTGCTGGGCACATGGTCGCGCAGCGAAAACCGTGTATTCGTAAACTACGACGAAATTACGCCATACCTGTTTCAGGCATTAGTAGCAACTGAAGACGAGCGCTTTTACAAACATTCGGGCATTGATGTTATTGCCTTGGGAAGAGCCGTTGTCAAGCGTGGAATATTGGGCAACAAGAATGCAGGTGGAGGCAGTACCATCACACAGCAGCTGGCCAAGCAACTTTATTCTACTACCGCCGGCAGCACCGCAGAGCGTTTGCTGCAAAAGCCCATTGAATGGGTCATCGCCGTAGAACTGGAAAAAAGATATACCAAAGAAGAGATACTTACCCTCTATCTGAATTATTTTGATTTCCTGCACAACGCCGTAGGCATCAAAACCGCAGCCAGCACTTATTTCGGAAAACAGCCGAAAGACCTAACCATAGCCGAATCTGCGACGTTGATCGGAATGTGCAAAAATCCATCATACTACAATCCGGTACGCGAACCTGAACGTTGCCGCGACCGTCGTAACGTGGTACTCGGACAAATGCTCAAGGCCGGCTACTTATCGACAGCAGAATACAACGAACTGTGCCAAGAACCTTTAAAGCTTAATTTTCATCGGACCGACCATAAAGAAGGAAAAGCTACATACCTTCGGGAATATCTGCGGAAAATACTTATGGCCGAAAAGCCTGTACGCTCAAACTACGCGTCATGGCAAAAACAACAATATTACGAAGACTCATTGGCATGGGAAAAGAATCCATTATACGGCTGGTGTAATAAAAATTACAAGAAAGACGGCTCCAACTACAACATTTATACGGATGGGCTGAAAATATGCACAACCATCAATTATAAGATGCAACAATACGCGGAGGAATCCGTTTGGAAACATGTAGGCTATACCCTGCAACCTCTGTTTGAACGCCAAAAGTGGAATTCGTCGACCTACCCGTATTCTGATGCACTCAGCCCCAAACAAGTACAACAAATATTAGAAAGATCGGTAAGGCAAAGTGACCGCTACCGTATGATGAAAGCAAACGGATGCTCGGAAAGTGAAATCAAAAAAGCATTCCGAACCAAGGTTCCAATGAGTGTATTCACTTATCACGGGGACGTTGATACAATTATGACCCCTCTTGACTCCATCAAATACTACAAAAGTTTCCTACGCAGTGGCTTTATCGCTATTGATCCACTAAACGGACACGTCAAAGCGTATGTCGGAGGTCTCAATTATACACATTTCCAATATGACATGTGTATGGTCGGACGACGTCAGGTTGGTTCAACCATCAAACCCTTCCTTTATGCTCTTGCCATGCAGGATGGAAAAACGCCATGCGACTTAATACAAAACATACAACGCACATACCATGTAGCCGGAAAATCATGGACTCCACGAAACTCCAGCAAATCCAGATATGGACAAATGGTAACTTTAAAATGGGGATTAACACAATCAAACAACTGGATATCGGCGGCATTAATGAATGAAATTGACGTAACCGGAAGCCGATTCGTCAACCTGCTGCATGAGTTTGGCATACAGAATCAGGATATTCATCCATCATTAGCTCTGTGTTTAGGCCCATGCGACATTTCTGTGGCGGAAATGGCCAGCGCTTATACCGCTTTTGTAAACAAGGGAATACGAAGCGCTCCACTACTAGTCACAAAAATTGAAGATAACGAAGGCAACGTCATCACCGAATTCCACCCCCAGATGAATGAAGTTATCAGCGAAGAGAGCGCCTATAAAATGATTGACATGCTGCAATCGGTAATAGATCATGGCACCGGACGCAGGCTTCGCTACAAATTCAAGCTGACTGCACCTATGGGAGGAAAGACCGGAACCACCAACCGAAACTCAGACGGATGGTTTGTAGGTTTCGTGCCTCGCCTTGTAGCTGCATGCTGGGTTGGAGGCGAAGACCGTGATATCCATTTTCAACGCATGAACGACGGACAAGGAGCTTCAACAGCCCTACCTATCTGGGCCTACTTTATGCGCAAGGTATATAACGACAAGAGTTTGGGTTACAGCCAAAACGAACAGTTCAAACTTCCCCCGGGATTTGATCCATGCGGAACTTCAGGCAACAACATTATTGAAGATACCGATGATAACACGTCAGAAGAATCAACTTCAATTTTGGAAGATATCAGTAGTTTAATTTATTAATTTATTAATTTTTTATTCTATGAAATTTGTAGCACTAATCCCCTCACGATATGCTTCAACCCGTTTTCCAGGAAAACCTTTAGCACTATTGGGCGGTAAGCCCATCGTACAATGGGTTTATGAAACAACACAATCGTGCTTTGATGCCACTTACGTGGCCACAGACAATGAAGAAATATATAACTGTGTAACATCATTCGGCGGGAAAGCTATCATGACAAGTTCTAACCATAAAAGCGGAACTGACCGAATACATGAAGCTTACAACAAACTGGAAGAAAAATATGATGTTGTAGTTAACGTGCAAGGTGATGAGCCCTTTGTTGCCCCTCAACAACTTGAATTGCTCAAAACATGTTTTACTGATCCGGAAACCGCAATAGCAACGCTGGTAAAACCTTTTGAAAAAGGCTGCGACTGGAATATTATCAACAACCCCAACACGCCTAAAGTGGTTATGGATAACAAAATGCACGCCTTATATTTCAGCAGGTCAGTAATACCCTACATACGAGGAAAAGAACAATCAGAATGGAGTAAAAGCCACCAGTTTTACAAGCACTTAGGAATCTATGCTTACCGATCTGAGGTTTTGCGGACAATAGCGCAGTTGCCCCCTTCAGAATTGGAATTGGCGGAATCACTTGAACAATTAAGATGGCTTCAAGCCGGATACACAATAAAGGTAGGCATTACCGACATTGAAACAGTAGGAATTGACACGCCAGAAGATTTGGTCAAAGCAGAATCTTTGTTGAGCAATAAATTAAATATGCTTAAATAGTTTGTATTACTCGACCTTTTATATTAAATTTGAACGTGTATAACCAAATTAATATTATGACGAAGAACTTCATATTCGCGATATTCAGCCTTTTCCTTCTTTCAAGTTCAGTCTACGGACAGAAAATCAAAATTGGCACTTATACATTCAAAGACGGTGCAATTTACAGTGGTGAAATTGAAAATGGAAAACCAAATGGAAAAGGCAAAACCATATTCAAAAATGGGGACAATTATGAAGGCGAATACGTAAAGGGCAAACGGCAAGGATATGGCATATACACATTTTCAGATGGAGAGAAATACGAAGGACAATGGTTTCAGGATCAACAGCATGGTAAAGGCACTTTTTTCTTCATGAACAATAACCGCTACGAAGGTTTATGGTTTCGTGATTACCAACATGGACGTGGTACTATGTATTACTACAATGGCGATAAATATGTAGGAAACTGGAAAGAAGACAAACGAAACGGAAAAGGTACGTATACCTACGCGAATGGAGCTTATTACAAAGGTGATTGGGTAAACGATAAAAAAGAAGGAAAAGGCGTTTTTGATTGGAACGACGGATCAAGATATGAAGGTGAATGGTCCAACAATCAACGAAACGGGAACGGCATTTTTTATTATTCTGACGGCGACAGCTATAACGGAGAATGGACAGACGATATCCAAAACGGGAAGGGCATTTATAAATTCAAAAACGGAGATACCTATGAAGGTGATTACCAGCAGGGCGAACGCACGGGAGAAGGCATCTTCACTTTTGCCAATGGTAATAAATATGTCGGCCATTTCTTAAATGGCGAACAAGATGGACAAGGAACCTTTACATGGAAAAATAGCGCCATTTATACCGGAAGTTGGAAAAACAACCAAAGAAATGGAATAGGAACATATACATGGAAAAACGGAGACGAGTATACCGGTGGATGGAAAAATAACGAAATGGATGGTGAAGGCATCTTACGTCTGGCTACCGGGGAAAAATACAAAGGAGGCTTCAAAAACGGGAAAAAGGACGGGAAATGCATAGAGGTAGCAAAAGACGGCACTCGATTTGAAGGAACCTACGTCAATGGAATTAAAGACGGAAAATTTATTGAACGTGATAAGAACGGAAATATTACCCAAAAAGGTACTTACAAAAACGGAAGAATCGTAAAAGAAAACGATTAAAATATTTTCTATATGGAAAAACAAAAAGCAAAAACTCCAGCACGTCTAAAAATCATAGAAAATGACAGCTGGTTATCCCCTTTTGAAAATGCCATTAACGGTAGACATCAGGCAGTTATCAATAAAGTAAAGGAACTCACTGGTGGAAGCATGAAACTGTCTGATTTTGCAGACGGCTATTTATATTTTGGACTCCATAAAGAGAAAAAAGAATGGGTATTTAGAGAGTGGGCTCCTAACGCTACTAAAATATACCTAATTGGAGATTTCAACAACTGGGAAGAAGACGAGAATTTCAGATTAAAGAAAATAGAAGGCACAGGTAATTGGGAAATTAAACTACCTCTCCGCGCAATAAAACACAAAGACTTGTACAAGATGAAAGTCTATTGGGACAACGGATGCGGAGAACGTATTCCTGCATGGTGCCAAAGAGTGGTACAGGACGAAAAAACAAAAATCTTCAGTGCCCAAGTTTGGAATCCTAGACAAAAATATGTCTTCAAAAAGGAAAACTTCAAACTAAAAAAAGACCCTCTATTAATTTATGAATGCCATATTGGCATGTCGCAAGATGCCGAGAAAGTTGGTACCTACAATGAATTTCGAGAAAACGTATTACCTCGAATCAAGAAAGACGGTTATAATTGCATCCAAATCATGGCCATTCAAGAGCATCCGTATTATGGAAGTTTTGGATATCACGTATCCAGTTTCTTTGCAGCTTCCAGTCGCTTTGGAACTCCTGAAGAACTAAAAGCCCTGATTGACGAAGCGCATGATAACGGGATTGCAGTAATTATGGACCTCGTGCAGAGTCATGCAGTAAAGAACGAAGTAGAGGGATTAGGTAATCTTGCGGGCGACCCATGTCAATTTTTTTATAAAGGTGACCGGCGTGAACATCCAGCTTGGGACAGCTTATGTTTTGACTATGGAAAGAATGAGGTTATCCATTTCCTGTTATCAAACTGCAAATATTGGTTAGAAGAATATCATTTTGATGGATTCCGATTCGACGGAGTCACTTCTATGCTATATTATAGTCATGGACTTGGAGAAGCATTTACTAACTATGGCGATTACTACAATGGTCATCAAGACGACAATGCGATATGCTACTTAACGCTCGCCAATCTTCTAATTCATGAAGTCAACAAAAATGCCATAACCATTGCAGAAGAAGTATCTGGCATGCCTGGACTTGCAGCTCCGTTCAAGGAAGGTGGTTACGGATTTGACTACCGACTTGCCATGAATATACCGGACTACTGGATTAAAATTATAAAAGAAAACCGCGACGAAGACTGGAAACCCAGCAGCATGTTTTGGGAAGTAACCAATCGAAGATCTGACGAACACAATATCTCATATTGTGAAAGCCATGATCAAGCTTTAGTGGGCGACAAGACATTAATATTCCGTCTGATTGATGCCGACATGTATTGGCATTTCCGTAAAGGAGACGAAAATGGTACAGTTCATAGAGGAATTGCCCTTCATAAAATGATCCGTTTACTTACTGCCTCTACAATAAACGGTGGATATCTAAACTTTATGGGAAATGAATTTGGTCATCCCGAATGGATCGATTTTCCACGTGAAGGAAATGGATGGAGTTACAAATATGCGCGGCGGCAATGGAATCTGGTAGACAACAAAGAATTATGCTATCACTATTTAGGTGATTTCGACAGAGCCATGATTAAAGCCATTTGCTCTACACGAAACATCAACAAAACTCCCGTCGTAGAAATTTGGCACGATGACGGCGACCAAATACTAGCCTACATGAGAAATGATCTCGTATTTGTATTCAATTTCAGTCCGACGCGCAGCTATACAGATTACGGATTCCGTGTACCCAACGGAAGTTACAAAGTTATCCTTAATACAGATGCCAAACAATTTGGAGGAAATGGTTTAGCAGATGATTCTGTTATTCACATGACAAATTATGATCCGTTGTTGGAAAAAGACGGAAAAGGATGGCTTAAGTTGTATATTCCAGCACGATCCGCTGTTGTACTGAAAAAACAACCCGAAAAGAAATAATTTAATGACTAATTATTCTGAACAATTCTATATGAAAAAAGTACGTGTAATTTTACGCGTACTTTTTATCATATTCACGTTCTGCTATTTATACTTTCTTCAAGGAGACTTGTTGTCACTCACTCAAAAACAATTATCACAAGGACAAACAACATATAATCCTTTAGCCGGGGCCATCGTCCTAACATCCTTACTCACGCTTCTACAATATTTTATTGAACAACATATTACAGTTATCAACCGCTTGCATGCCTGTACGTATGCCCTTCCAACAATTATACTCGGACTCATAACCTCTCTGTCAACCTGCATACCGACAATTTGGATAATCTGCAGCATAACAATGCTAATACTATGTATCGTTATTGTATGGATGTCCAAACAAATAGAATTTAATGAAACTCCCTCTAACCTACTTTTTTTCAAGTTACTACTTCCTAATATCTGGATTTTCATTGCATTATTCACGTTTGCTATTTTCTCCGGCAATACTGATGAATGCTTGCACTACGAATTAAAAGCAGGTAGACTATTAAAAGAAAATAAACCTGAGCACGCATTAAAAGTCGGAGAAAAATCTCTTACTACGTCAAGACGATTGTCTGCACTCCGCACTTTTGCGATGAAAAAGGACATTGGAAACAAACTATTTGAATTTCCTATGCCCTATGGTTCCAAAGGATTACTACTCTACCCCGCAGATTCGACTCATTCATTATTCTCTCCTGATAGCATCTATAAATTCTACCGCTGCTATCCCAAGACATCGTCGGCTACCAATTACTATAAATACATTGCGGACCATCCACAAACAACTATCAACAACGATATCGCTAAAGATTACTACCTTTGTGCTCTCTTATTGGATAAACAAATTGACCGTTTTGCCAAAGATTTACCACAATACTATAATCTTTCTGACAGCACAAGCCAACTTCCCAAATATTATGTGCAAGCACTTATTTTATACAAGCACTTAAGAACCCACCCGCTCATCACCTATGAAGATGCGGTAACTACGGAAAATTTCAAAGACTTTTTAGAAACAGTAAAGAAAGCTACTATCCCCAACACCAAAAGTTCAATAGCGCGTAACAACTACGGAAACACCTATTGGTGGTATTACTTTTTTCAACCCATTTGTATACCCTAACAAAAGGAGCAAGTTGGCGACAGCGCATCTATAAAACTACCAAGGAATAAGAATAGATTTATAGCGACAAAACTTGTCAAGAATCCGACAACATAACATAAGTACGATCATCAAAAGATTTATTCCCTACCATTAAACCTTTTGTCGACACATTCAAATCAATGCATAATGGATCCTTTTCAAGAATTTCCCTCAATGCACTTTCCGTTTCGACAAATGTATCACACAATATTGGATAACCATCACTTGCCAAAATTAAGTGATTCGAATCATTATTGGGCAATTTATACACAGGAACACGCCGAATATCAACAGGAAATCCATCTAGTACCACAAAAGAATACGGATTATTAGCCTCAACGGGTAGATTCTGGAAATTACACTGGTCGCATAAGGCATCTAAAATCCAAGATCTACCTAAGTCATTCTGTTGCAAATCTTCAGGTTTATAACCATTTCTTATCAAATATTTCAGGATGTCAGCACGAATCCCAGCCAGCAAAGCATCTCCTATCTTTTCATTCTTATATGTTTTTCCCTCATACCGAAATTGACAATCGCCAATCATCCAAACCTCATGTCTCCTCTTACTATATAAAACAATGCTACATGTTAACCGGGCCGAAGCATCCATTTTTACCAACTCCATCATACCACATTCCTGATAGAAACGTCGTACATTCTCGGTCAGCATGCATACACATTCTTCCATCGAAAACCAACACGGCATACGCATAATACACTCACGTGCCAATAACATTGCTTTTTTCCCTCCCTTCAAACCATCATAACGCACAGAGCTCTTACTTGTTGCTCCATCTATCACAGCTACAAATCCGTCAGTTTCTACGACGCTGTCCTCGCACATTTCGTCGTTCACTTTTCCTATTACATGCTGTTCGACTACTTTCATATGCTGCTGATTTATCATATAATTTATTTAACAAGTCTCTACGTCCCATACGCATCAATTCCTGTATGATAGTTGACTTTTCTTCCGGCTTATACCAGAAAAAGAAAAGTCGCTGGCGTAATTTTTCCTGCATACTTCTGGCACAATACACCTTCTCCAAGGTATACGGATGGTATCCAGTATACCACATTTCCGTACTTACCGTCATGGGGGTCGGCGTAAAATCCTGAACTTGCTCTAGCTTAAAATTCAAACGTTTAGTAATGGCCGCTAATTCTGCCATATCTTCTTCAGTACATCCGGGATGTGAGCTGATAAAATAAGGAATTATCTGCTGGTGCAAACCATTCTTCTCATTACAATCATCAAAGATTTTTTTAAACGCATAGAATTGCTCAAATCCGGGCTTTCGCATAATGTCCAGAACCCGATTATTGGTATGCTCTGGTGCAACCTTCAGTCGCCCTGAAACATGCTTCAATATCAATTCTTCAATATATTCCCGATTTATTTTGTTGGTCCGAGCGTCAGGCGTCTGATGCAGTAATAAATCATAGCGAACCCCACTACCAATAAAACTCTTCTTTATTCCCGGCAAGTTGTCAACTGCTCTATAGATATCCAAAAGACGCTCATGACTAGTATTCAAATTCGGACAAACACGCGGATGGATACATGAAGGACGTTTACACTTGGCGCATAAATCCTTGTTCTTTCCGCTCATACCATACATGTTCGCAGAAGGTCCCCCTAAATCAGACAGATACCCCTTAAAGTCTGGCATCTGAATCAGTTCCTTTACTTCTTTCAAAATACTTTCCTTACTGCGGCTCATGATAAACTTTCCCTGATGAGCAGAAATTGTACAGAATGCACATCCGCCGAAACATCCGCGATGTATATTTACAGAGAATTTTATCATTTCGTAGGCCGGAATTACCTTTCCCTTATATTTAGGATGAGGAAGACGAGTATACGGAAGGTCAAAGGAATAGTCCACTTGCTCTGTTGTCATCGGCGGATACGGCACATTTACTACCACATATTTTCCGTCTACTTCCTGCAAAAGTCTTTGCGCATGCAGTTTATTACTTTCCTCCTCAATATGCCTAAAATTTTCAGCTTGCTTTTTAGGTGATGCCAATACTTCAGAATATGAATGCAACACAATATCATCATCTTTTATCCCACCCGGAATTTCTTGTTTATCATAAAGCATCACTGTTTGCCGTACAGGATGGCGCTGAAACAACTCTTTGAAATCTGCCACATTAATATTCTGTCCCGTCTGATTCGCATAATCTCTCAAGACCGCAGAGATATCGGTCATCGGTAATTCTCCCATGCCGTAAGCAATCATATCGGCACCACTGTCACACAAAATACTTTTCCGCAACGTCCCCTGCCAGTAATCAAAATGAGCCAGGCGCCGCAACGAAGCCTCAATGCCTCCCAATACCACAGGCACATCAGGATAAAGTTTCTTCAAAATCTGCGTATATACGATTGTAGGATACTCCGGACGCTTGTCATGTCGCCCGTCCGGTGAATAAGCATCAGCCGAACGCAAACGTTTGTTGGCCGTATACTTATTTACCATAGAATCCATTACTCCCGGAGATATACAAAAATACAATCGGGGCTTTCCCAATTTCTTGAAATCCCGAAAATCACCATGCCAGTCAGGTTGAGGAACAATGGCAATTTTATAACCTTGTGCTTCCAGCAAACGCCCTATTACGGCACTTCCAAACGAAGGATGATCCACATAGGCATCTGCACTGAACATAATTATGTCCAACTGTTCCCATCCTCTTAAAGCAACTTCCTTTGCCGTAGTTGGCAACCAATCTGACAGGTGATATTCTCTCATTTCTACTTATTCCTCTACTTTATTATTGTTAATCCACTCCTGATAAGCTTCAATCAAATTACGCAAGCCATAGGCTTTCATCTTTTCATGATAAATTACATCAATACACAAGTCCAACAAGTCCTTGCAATTTTCAGCGTCAGTAGCAATCATAGAACGGATATTCAATTTCAATTTATCCAGTACAGACTCGTCAATATATCCAGTACTGTCTACCAAACCATTAAACAAATCATACTTTTCAATGGTCTTCATGTTCTCGTCAGTCACATCCATGGTACGTGTGCCTGTTGCATTTAATTGAATTCTATACATAATCTTATATTTAGGTTAATTATCAAACAAATACTCCATTGCTTTTCTCATAAAATTACTACGAATATTCACGCCACGAATACACTCCACCGGCAATGCAGATATAAATAATCTGTAAGGTGAGCGACAACCTATGCCTACAACCTCTTGACGTGCGGTATAAAGCAAAGGTTCAGATCCTTCATATGGCAACAACACGTCCAAGCTTGCCGGAGCGTAATGCTCGCTTGAAGGACTGTCATAAAACGGAATAGAATCCATTTCCAGACCTTTTATCACCGACTTCGCAGAAACTCTTCCGCCATATTTAAATTTCAAGATTTGCTGCACGAAATTAGGATCGTCCTGCATATCCGATCCAATATATGCACCACTCACCAATAATTTTCCTCCTTGTTTGCAATACGCGGCCAGCCGACGCTGTAATATTTTGTCAAAAGTTTTGTAATTCAACAATCCATAATCATTTTTGCGCTGTGCCCCCTCAATCAAATCAACCACGTCATACTTACTCATATCGTCGGGCATCGCATCCCGCTGGCAAGATACAAAAGAATACCCAGACAAACGTGACAAAGCCTCTCCGTGCTCCAGCGTATAATTAAAAGAATTTCCCGCAAAAACCTGCCCGCTCAATTCATCACCGGATGCTCCCCAGTTCTTACTTTGAGGATTAAAGTTATACTGATAACCGGAAAAACCGGCAGTTCTTCCATAGGCAACTCCAATATCCTGATGCAAATCAAACCCCAGACTGTCTTTTGTCTCAACCAACGCGGGACCACTCAAACGATCAAAACCATTCACAATCAAGACCCGTTTTGCTGCAGTATCCGTTGACAAATAAGCACATAATGTCTCAGAAGGAAAACTCTCGCCTCCTTCATTTACCGCACTTACTTTAAAAGCATAAATAACTCCCGGCTTCAAAGAGACCTGGTACATTGGATTTTTTACAAAAGTTCCATTGTCAAAATCCTTATTACCTTCCTTTGTATATACAATATATCCAGTTGCAGATGCCGACAATTCCATAGAATCCGGAGTTTCACGCCATCGTAGATTCACGACACCAGGCGAAGAGGTAAATTCTACTGAAAACTGCTTCACCGGTAAAGGTTGTACCACATATCCTTTTTTCTGATGATAAAAATAAATATAGCGCAGTATCGATTTATAAATTGCCCGCGCCATAACAAACTTGAAATGTGGGTCATGACCATATTTCATGTCTGCAAAATTCTGGTGCGAAAACATTTCTAAAATTGAGGACGGAATTTCCGGGTTACGCGTTCCGCTATAATTACGATCCCATAACTCTCGCCGACTCCACTCCTCTCCCATTGCCTTGGTTATATCGCGACAAATATTATCCTGTATCATCCGGGTAAAATCAAGAGAGGTTTCACGCGGCATGCCGGAATTAAACGTATGACGGCCGTCGCTTCCAGTAGTCGTACAAATCCCTAATGTACCATAAATTTGATTTCTTCGAATTCCGGCATCACTATGCACGGCCAAAGAAACCTCAAACGGAACGCCTCCTCCAAGCGGAATCGGATTGTACAAGCTATTGCCACTTAGGAAATTCTGCGTAAACGAACGCACATTAATATCGTCAGCATAGTCATCTGTACCACCTTTTGTACTGTATACATCGTAAGGCATTCCATACCATTGCGCAGAATAGCGTGCTCCTTCCGCAAATCGGGGCATTCCGCTGACCTGCCCACCTCGCGACACATTTCCCATACCTCCGCCCCAACGTACGGCGTCAGCTGTTACCCATCCGCCATTGCGACGGCTCTCGTTTGTCAACAATACATAATTACGGTCGGGTCTGTTCTTCTCAAAATAAAAAGTTCCCAAATAAACCCAAGTAGAACCACCCATTTGCTGATTAACCAAAAACTCCGTGGCAACACCATTATGCATGACCGTATAATGCGCATCGTCAATCCCATTTTCAATGGTTGCATAAGATACGTAAACAGCATAATTACCATCTTCGGAAATATCCGGAATCCAACGGACAGAACTGTTTTTACCATGACGTCGCGTAGCTTCACACTGACGCACGGTGCCATGCGTAAACGGATTCTGCAAATCAACAATAGGTCTTTTCCAATCTGAAAAACCGGCACAAGGTGCGTTTTCCCATTCCTTCCCATCGGCAGGAACCTGCTCTACATACTTGCCATTCCCCGTTTCATCATTGTCGACAATAAATTCATTAATTTGCCAATCACGCTCACGAGGAGTAAAAACTACACAACCGGCACGTTCAAGCATCGGAATAAGATAGGGTACTACAAACGTCTGCGTAAACAAATCCTCACACGTACCAAAAAGAGATGGTCGCTGAAATTTCCATCCCCGGCCGTCATAATAAATACCATGACTTGCCCATAAACAAACATGACGGCCAGACAAGCCTGAAGAAAAGTCTGCCGGTGATGAAACATTGCGAATCCAGGGACGCAAATCTACATCATTTCCCTTCCATTGACGAAGATTTTTGGATGGTGCCCCTGGTAAAAAACCGGCCAATAAATCAGCAAACGACTTTCCCCGCTCATCTACAAATTCTACCCCATAGTCTCCTCCATATACCAATGAAGTCACTACCCTTTGCAAACTATCAAGCGTGGCACCGTCAAATGGAGCTGATGCCAAAGACTCATTGCCGACCACACGCACCACTTTACGCGCATGATCGACCATAACATGTATTACACCAACAGGAACTCCCGGCCGATAGCCTTTCAATGAAAAGTCATGCTGAAAATAATATCGCACCCGCTCGGCTACGGAATCATCTGCAGCCACAAAATTCTGCCCTTCAGCGATATGCGAGAATCCCAACCAAAGCAGCAATGTTACAAGCGTCCATCGCATTTTCATCACCCAATAAGAGAAAAATCATACCCCTGCTGAAAAACGCTCAGGATGCCGTCCTTTGAAATCTTTAAAATAAGTTTGTATTTTCAGCATGTCAGCATCAACGTCTCCTGTAGGCATTAATTCCATATTCCCTACTATTCTTTTGTTTGCATAATCCAACCCATACAGTTGTATGGGGATACCGGCTTTCAAGGCTATATAATAAAAGCCTCGTTTCCACTGATGACACAGCGAGCGTGTACCTTCAGGCGTAATAGCTAATTCAAAACGGTCACCGGACTTTGCCTTCTCAGCCAAATAATCGGTAAGATTTCCATGCTGACTCCGGTCAACAGGGATTCCACCCATTTGATAAAAAATACTACTTAACGGCCATACAAACCATTCTTTCTTCATCAAAAAAGCAGCCTTCCTGCCCAACGAAGCATAATACAAATGAGCCACAAAAAAATCGATATTACTGGTATGTGGCGCCACGCATAATATGCATTTGTCACGTGGAGCAAAAGAAACCTCTACCTTCCATCCCCACAATTTATAGAGTAAGAAGCTACTTATTTTTCTTCCTACCTTCATTGCATTTTCTATTTATTGAATTTTTTGAATAATCAACTCTACTCCTTTGTCAAAGTCCTGTGTCAATTTACGATAGAACAACCGCTCAGAACCCTTTTCGGTATGATTGATTCGTGAGAAAAATTCATCCTGCAAATTTAGAATATCCACAATAATCTGGTCTGACAGCTCGGCTGTAATACGTCCGTTCTGAACGGCCACCATACACTCCATGGCCAAAATTCCACAAATATGCGCTATTTTTTTCTTTAAGTTCCTACGATTTGCCATAATCTTTTTCTTTATTTATTCAACGTTTTCTGTTTGCTAAGATACGTTTTTTTTATCATACACAAGCAACGCGTCCCCTTCTTTTTTCAGCTTTAAACATGTCATCACCGGCAATTCCTGTATCTCCGTTAGCCCCTCGGCCCCATCAGAGCAAATATAAAAGGAACAAGTCCGGAACTTATTTACTTTTGCTCCTGCCTAAAAAAAATTAGCCGGGAGTCTATTGTCCTCGATTACGCCCGACAAAGACATCAGAAAAACATTGACAAAATAAAAATTCCATAGCATTGTCAGACAACATACTATGGAATTGTTTACACAAGCGCTCAGTCAAGCGCAACAAAAAAACGTCATGTGTTCGTATTTTATTTGCTTTTTAATCCAAGGCTTGCAGTTGTAAAATGGCTTCTGGCAGTTCCTTTATATCATGAATTATCATGTCCGGCGCATCGGACTCTTGCTCCTTATCGTCCCATCCCTGTCCCTGCATCCATACGGTATGAAAACCAAGTTCCCTGGCTGGCAAAATATCTTTGGAAACAGAATCTCCAACAGCAATAATTGCACCGGCATCCTCACCGGCCGCATCCATTCCCATCGCCCAAATGGCGGGATCGGGTTTACGTACTCCAACTACGGCAGACTCTATCACCGACTGAAACATACCTTCCAATCCGAAATCGGCCAATACTGCCTGAATGTTACCATAGAAATTAGTTACCAAGAGCAATTTATATTGTTCCTTCAGCAACTGCAGAACCTGCCTGCTCTGATCTACATGTCGGCGGGCATACGCATAGCAAAACTGCGCAATCGCATCCGATTTCACGCTACGTTCCTCATCCGTTACCGCCCAATATGAATGCTGCTGCAAATAAGATGTTTCAATATCCACCTTTTTGCGTAACAAATCCAAGAAATTATCTGTGGGGACAATTATCGGGCTTTTAGCCAATGAGCGCTCGCCAAATACATATGCTTCACGAAACTGCGACTCCAATACCGGAACATTACAATGTTGATAACCGTCCCAAAGTACATGTGCCCAATGACGTGCATTGGTATCTAATGTACCTCCATAATCCAACAATAAAGTTGTATAATGATTTTTCTTCATCACTCCTTAACCATCTATTATTATAATTTCTGGGCTTTATTAGCTCCCAATTTAACCAAACTCACACCTATAATAATCCAAACCAGTTCCCGAATACGAGTCAGTACGCTGGCGTACAAGCCAATTGCCGCAGGAGCAGCCACCGAGAGATGCCGCACAATCATTACCAGACTACCCTCACGGGCACCTAACTGCATCGGAAAGAAAAACAGTAGATTCCCAATCAAAGAAGAAAAGGCCAGCATCAGCAAACTGTCAACAAACGTCACGGAATATCCCAAAGCCAACATAATAAAATAATATTCAAATGAATTGATAACGCGGGCCACATATTCCATAGCCAAGGCACTGTAAAACACCCGGGCGTGAGTATGAAGCGAGGCTATCTGCTGATCAATTTGCTCAAAAGCCTCAGCATTTTTTTCAGCCAGCGGTGCCAACCAACGACGTGCTATCGGAACACGGCTGAATATGCTAAAGGCCTTCACTACCATGCCATTGCGATATCCTTTATAAAAGAAATATACAACTACAACACAAACCAAAGCAAAAATGGCAAATAATGACCACAGATAAGGCTCTACATGATAAAGACAAATGTACAAAATTATAGCTGTAGCCCACAAACAGAAGTGTGAAAAGATGTGCATCATAGAATACAACACTACCGAAGATGCAGCTTTGCGTGTTCCGACATAAGCTCCCAGCTCCAACATTCTATACGGGCCACCGCCAAAACCAAAAGGCGTGGCATAACTGAAAGCAAAACCAGAAATGGTATATTTCAAAGAATAAAGAAAAGACAAATGCTTGCCCTCCGTATTCTCCTCATTTACAATCTTGTAAAAAGCACCGGCATTAAACAGATAGACAACAATCCAAATGCCAATAATTCCAGACAACCAATACCATTTAATTTCACGCAGACTTCTAAGATCAAAATCAAACTTGTAGAGCATGATGACAATAGCCACAATGCCGAAAAGCAAAAATAAATTGCGATACTTTGGTTTCATCTACTATTACTCTGATAACTGATTATTCAAATTCCGACACAAAGCTTCGTGCTTTGAACGCATATAGAAAAACAAAATATTCATTACCACGACTTCAAACACAAAATAAATCCACGGATACCCGACTAATAAGGAAATATAAAGCACGATGGCCCGTGTATTGAACGTCAGAATATTGGTATATTTCATAAGTGGAAGGCTGCCCTTACGGAACGTCGCGCGCAAATCCTCTGGCAAAGAATGCCCATACTTTTTATCAATACTGTTTTTGAAAAGTTGAAACTGTGGAGTCATTGACTCCTGCGCTTTAGTATAACTACGATAAAAGAAAAGAAACAATTTGTGAGCAAAATCCTTCGACCATTTTAAAGACAAATATTCCGACTGCACCTTTTGATAGCTGTCAAGTTCACTCCCTGACTCTCCCTTCAAAAAGTAAAGATGAATATTGCGATAATAATCAGCCAATTGACACTGGCGCGTATGACAAATAAATCCGGAAAAAGAGGCCAACAACCAAATCCAAATGCCCCACTGCGGTGTCAGGCGCAAACAGATGGCCACATATATTGAAAAGAACCAGGTATCGCCGGCAAATCCGTCAAGAATACGCCCCCAGAGCGTTTTCTTGCCTGTCATACGTGCAAGCTGCCCATCAGCACTATCATAAAAGTTGGCCCACATGAGCAACAAAATTCCGATAATAGTGTGCAACAAGTCAGGATAATAAAACATTATACCTGCCGCTACACCTAAAATAATGGACAGTAATGTAACCACATTGGGATGAATATTAAAACGATTGAAAAAATTTGCCCATAACAAGCCTATAGGACGTGTAAAATGGATATCCAACCATTCTTCCGTATCATTTGACTTGAAAGTAGACTGCAATTTACTGTTTGTACTCATATACTTTATTTCTTAATACTTAATCTATTATGTTTGGCCATCTGAACCAGACAGTCGGCAATGGCCGGCACTGCTTTATCCCTGCAACAGGAAAAGCTGGGCCAATCATTGAAATCAATCAGAAAACACTGCCCCTGATTATCCACTATGGCGTCGCCTCCATATACAGGAATTTGCAAATGTTGTGCCAGACAATTCATCTGTTTCTGAAAAGCCACTTCATCAAAAGCAAATCCGCTATATTCATCATTATGCTTCTCAAGTCCGAATTTTGAAAAGCCATTATCACGTTTTGGTGAATACCAATAAAAAAACGATGTACCAGCTACACCATAAAATTTAATCAAATCACCGGTTTTGTGTTCACTCACGACATAATGAGCCACGCCACGCTGAACAAATCCCTGTATTTTTGACTGCAATTCTTCCTTATTAGCAGCAAAACATACGTCATCAGCTTGCTGTGAGCAAGCATCATCACGTTTCAACCAACAGGGATATTGCAAATCACACGTTTCTCCAAGTTCCGAATACTGTTGTGGAACATTCACGCCAAGAGACAAACAAGACGCATAAATATTTCGACGAGACAACCGCATAATCCCAGAAGCAGAGTTGACAACGACACATCCTTGTTGCTGCATTTTGGCCAACAACCGCAACACATGCGGATGGCGTCCCATTGAAAATATTATAGGGGCATCATTACATAAGATTTCTACTGATTTATCATCAAACTCATCTTCAGACAGACAAGCTACCTGAAAATTTCGTGCTCTCAATTCAGCAGACAATTGATTAAAAATCTGCGCATCACGATCCTCTGAATGCGGGGAATATATCGGTGATCTACTTATTCCTAAAAAATCCATACTTCATTGATCTACTGATGTGACTCCAAAAACTCAACAGCCTTTTGAATATCACTAACGTGATCTACATCCAAAATTTTAGAAAACAGGCAAGCTTTTAAGTGCAGACCATCAGTAATTAAAGCACGCTGAAAATTCCGCATCCTGCTTTCCCCCCGTGCAATACAACCACGAAGAGTATTTAAAGCGACCGGATTCAAACAATAAATCCCCCCTGAGATATAAATATCCCCTTCATTTTGATCATGAAATCCGGTAATATTCAAATCCTCATCAGTAGCGACATAAAGTGGTTTTTCGTCGTCTATAAAATCCGTCACGGCCATCATACCATCATACGTAGCGTTCTCCTTGAATGCCTGAATATAATCAGAGAACTCCTGTTCATCAAAAATTGTATCCACCGTAGTCAAGCAAAATGGCTCATCACCAATCAATTCACTCAGTTCATAAAAACTATGCATCGAACTGGGAGTGTTTTTTACTATCAATCGTATATTTTTGCCTTTTTCAGTCTCCATAAGAGCCTGAATATGCTGTGCCGTTTCCGGATAAATTTGATTGACTATTATATCTATTTCATCTGCACCGTTACTATTAAAGATTCTAATCAACCGATCTATCAACGATTCGCCACGTAATTTAACCAAAGGTTTAGGCAAATGTATTCCTTCCTGCTGCAAACGGGATCCTTCGCCTGCAGCAATTATAGCAAACTTCATCTTAACAAACTCTTTTATTATTTTTTCTCCTTTTCGCCCTCCAATGGCATAACAAGCCGATGGTTAAACATTTCTGTCTCAAGTCTTCTGTTGCGCAAAACATCGATGGCTGTATATATTGCATGTCTAAATGAATTTTCATTGGCCACGCCTTTTCCTGCTATATCATAAGCAGTACCATGATCCGGCGAAGTACGGACCAGGGGCAACCCTGCCGTAAAATTTACGCCATCATTCATAGAAAGTGCTTTGAATGGTGCCAATCCCTGGTCATGATACATAGCCATAACACCGTCAAACTCGCGATAAAGACCTGCGCCAAAGAATCCATCTGCTGCAAATGGACCGAAACAGAAAATACTTTCCTTTTCAAGCTCTGAAATGACTGGGATGATGATTTCCTTTTCCTCACTACCCAACAAGCCATCATCCCCGGCATGAGGATTCAAAGCCAGCACGGCAATACGCGGAATCGAGATTCTGAAATCTATGCGTAATGATTTATGAAAAATACGCAATTTTTCCATCAGCGCTTCACGTGTCAATTGAGATGAAATGTCCTTAACCGCTACATGCGTTGAAAGTAAAGCTACTTTCATCTGATTGTTCATCAAAATCATCAAAGGCTGCATCCCATCACCCACACGATCCGCAAAGAACTCTGTATGTCCCTTAAACTGGAAACTCGGGCCCTGAATATCGCTCTTGCTAATAGGAGCCGTCACGATGGCATCAATCATTCCCGATTTATATTCTTCTACGGCCTTTTCAAGCGCAGCCAAAGCTGCACGTCCACTATCTACTGAAGGCTTACCAAACTCAATTTTTACTTCGTCATCAAAACAATTTACCAAATTAAGCATTCCCGACTGGGCTTCTGTGGCCGATTTCACAATATGGAAATTTGTTTCAGAGGAAATAGCTTTCCGATGATAAGTTGCAGCTTTTGCAGAAGCATACAAGACCGGCGTACATAAATCCAACATACCTGCATTGGAAAAGGTTTTAAGCACCAACTCCAAGCCTATGCCATTCAAATCTCCCTGCGTAATTCCTATTTTTATTTTTTCAGAATCCATATCTCTGTCATTTTATTTTTCTACTCTATCCCGATAAGCAAAAGCCTAAGCCAGCTCATCATTTTTCTTGGTCGTCAACAAACCGCATGCCGCATAAATATCCTGCCCCCGTGAAGCCCGAATTGTAGCAAACAGCCCATGTTGGGTCAGATAGTTTCTGAACCATACCATTTTATCTTCTGATACCGGACGCAAGTTGCTATCAGGAATTTCATGAAAGCGAATCAAATTAACCCGACAATCCAAAGGCCGAAGCAAATCCAACAAGCCACGGGCATGACGCTCGCTGTCATTATACCCTTCAAAGAGCGTATATTCAAAAGATATTCTACGCTGCCTTGATTCACACTCATTAGCGCCGCGACGACGTGCAAAGGCTGGAAAACCGGCCAACAAATTTACAATTTTGGTTATAGGATAAGCGCGTTCTACCGGCATCAACAAAACTCGCTCGGCAGGAAACGGATTGTGCAAACTTACAGCCACATGACAATCGCTCTCCGTCAGAAAGTGGCGCAAGCCACTCTCGACTCCCACTGTTGATACCGTAATACGCTTAGGACTCCAAGCCAAGCCCCATGGTGCGGTTAAGATTTGTGTAGCCTTCAAAACCGACGCATAATTATCCATCGGTTCCCCCTGCCCCATGAAAACCACGTTGGTCAATGCAGCTGCCCCCTGGGGCAAAGCGTAAATCTGATTAAGGATATCACCCACCGTAAGTTGTCCATGAAACCCCTGACGCCCCGTCATACAAAACTTACACCCCATCTTACATCCTACTTGTGATGACACACAAAGCGTGGCTCTATCGCCATCGGGTATATAAACGGTTTCAACAAAACCGCCACATTCCACAGGAAACAGATATTTTACGGTTCCATCTACGGACCGTTGCTCATCAATTGGCGCGACAATTCCTAAATCATAATGTGCAGCCAGCCACTCACGTACCCGTTTGGATACATTTGTCATGCTGTCTATGGCCAACACATTCTTACGGTATATCCAATCCGCAACTTGTTTGCCTACAAATGCTGGCATGCCGTTGTCTTGCAACAGGCTAACCAATTCCGCCTGCGACTTTCCCAACAATCTTTCCGCCATATTCCAATCTGCTTTTAATCCAGTTTTAACACGGCAAGGAAAGCCTTTTGCGGAACCTGAACATTGCCGATTTCCTTCATTCTCTTCTTTCCACGCTTCTGCTTTTCAAGCAACTTACGCTTTCGGCTGATATCACCACCGTAACACTTGGCAGTAACGTCCTTGCGCACCTGCTTCACCGTTTCACGAGCAATGATTTTGGCACCGATTGCAGCCTGTATGGCTATGTCAAACTGCTGACGGGGCAACAGGTCTTTCAATTTCTCACACATCCGACGACCAAACGTCACCGCATTGTCTACATGGGTCAGCGTAGAAAGGGCATCTACGGGTTCGCCGTTCAGCAATATATCCAACTTCACCAATTTAGACGGGCGGAAACCGGTTTGGTGATAGTCAAACGAAGCATATCCTTTTGAAATGCTCTTAAGTTTGTCATAAAAGTCAATAACAATTTCTGCAAGAGGCATATCGTAATACAACTCTACACGGTTGCCCGACACATACTCCTGCTTGGCCAGCTCACCTCGCTTACCCAAGCACAGCGTCATGATGGGACCGATATAATCAGAAAGCGTAATGATTGAAGCCCGGATATATGGTTCCTCGATATGCTCAATTTCCGTAGTATCCGGCATTCCGGCCGGATTATGCACCTCTTTCATATTACCATGCTTATCAAATACATGATAACTTACGTTGGGAACGGTGGTGATTACGTTCATATTAAACTCACGGTCCAACCGCTCCTGTATAATCTCCATATGCAGCAATCCCAGGAATCCGCAACGGAACCCAAATCCTAATGCCACCGAAGACTCAGGCGTAAACGTCAGCGAAGCATCATTGAGTTGCAATTTTTCAAGCGAAGCCCGAAGGTTTTCAAAATCCTCAGTTTCTATGGGGTAAACACCGGCAAAAACCATGGGCTTTACTTCCTCGAAACCTTCAATGGCCTTTTCGCAGGGATTTGCCACATGAGTGATCGTATCACCGACTTTTACCTCAGTTGCCGTCTTTATACCACTCACGATATAGCCCACATCACCACATTTAAGTTCCTTACGCGGTGAAAGCGACATTTTCAGCACGCCGATTTCGTCTGCCGTATAACGTCGCTTGGTATTGATAAATTCCACTTCATCGCCCTGCCGAATACTTCCGTTTTCTATTTTAAAATAAGCAATTATTCCCCGGAAGGGATTGAATACGGAATCAAAAATCAAAGCCTGAAGCGGTGCCTTCTCGTCTCCCTTTGGAGCCGGTATACGGTTGACAATGGCTTCCAGAATTTCATCGACTCCCAAACCGGTCTTTCCGGAAGCACGGATAATCTCCTCACGCTTACAGCCCAACAATTCAATTACTTCATCTTCCACTTCCTCAGGCATCGCACTGGCCACATCACATTTGTTCAACACGGGAATAATTTCCAAATCATGTTCAATGGCCATATACAAATTTGAAATGGTCTGCGCCTGAACGCCCTGCGTAGCATCTACAACCAGCAAACAGCCTTCACAGGCAGCAATGCTACGGCTCACCTCATAGGCAAAATCCACGTGTCCCGGCGTATCTATCAGATTCAGGCGATAAACCTCACCCTCATGCTCATATTCCATCTGAATGGCATGGCTTTTAATCGTGATACCACGCTCACGCTCCAAATCCATGTCATCAAGCACTTGATTTTCATTCACATCTACCGTACGCGTACGTTCAAGCAAGCGATCGGCCAACGTACTTTTTCCATGGTCTATATGAGCTATAATACAAAAATTACGAATATGTTTCATCTTTACGAATGCACATTATTTATACTCACGTGGCAATAACATTAAGCATGCCATGCCGGCCCAAGAACTTCTGCAGCGGCCTTTAAATATGCCACCAGATGTCACTTCCCGTCGGCTTATGTTTATGCCAATTTACTAATAATTGTGCAAAGTTACAGCAAGGCCACATAAGAGCAAAACGATGTATAAAAAATTTTACTTTTTTTAATACCTGCTTTTCCCTAAAAAATCGTCACTCGCGCTATTTCTAAAAAAAGCGGGAGCTTGTTTGAATAAGGTCGGAACTTATTTTTTTCAGCCGCGACCTTGTTGTTACAAAAAGCATGTCTGTTTTTTCTCATAAAAAATAAAAAAGACAAGCCATGACAAATAGATTCTCCTGACTAACTAAAATTACATTAAGCCCCAACTCATACGGCCAAGTAAACGTAAAATTCACTTTTTTGCATTATCTTTGCTTCGGATAATTAAAAAAGCTGTATCTGATTGATACACAGAATGGAATTGAAGAGTGTGAGATTTTAGGTAACGATTTAGCGACATTCAGAACGCTCTGACTTGCTGCGGTTTACCTTATAGATTCAAACAACTCTTTCGTATTTGCAAAGATACATTTTTTATCCCATAGTGCCGTTTCCTTCAAGTTAAGAGGTCGGGAAAGCATGGCTTTCAGACGGTTTATCATGGGCAGGCTGACCATGAACAACAGACAGCCCGTCAACCTTTTCTTTTCGCTCTCCCCGTCGCGTGGAAAGAGAGCGGGAAATTGAGCAGACCTCAGACGGCGTATAAGGCTATCTCTTACGCCGTTTGAGGGTAACACCGTTTTACAGGGGGGGGGGCCGTCAGTCTATCTGAACGCTTCCCGGTAGTTGGCGGCAAGCATCCTTTCGATGTCCGATTCCTTGTACAGAATCTTGCCGCCCAACTGGTAATAGGCGATTATGCCGTTGTTGCGGTAGTCCTGCAAGGTGCGTCGACTCACTTTCAGCCGTGCCGACACCTCCCTGTCCGTCAGGAAGCGTTCGCCGCCCAATGTCGGACGGCTGTTTGCCATAAAGTTCTCGATACCGTCCAGCAGACGGTCAAGGCTGTCGCCGAACTCGGCGACAAGCGCATGGTTCTTGGTAATCATTTCACTCATTGTTACGTTGGATTTAGTGGTACATAATAATCAAACGGCTTTGTCTGCCAGCTTACCTTCAACGGGCTTGACGATGCGCAGCACATCCTCCGGTCGGTAAAACACCTTGTGGTTTATCTGCGAATAAGCCAGTGTGCCGTTGTCACGCAGCGTCTGCAAGGTGCGCGGACTGATGTTCAACTGCTGGCAGACCTCTTGGTTATCCAGCCAGCGGTTTAATGACTTGCAGCCCTGCTTGGCAAGGAGTTCGTTCACACGGTTTGAGAAACTGTTGAACTTCGCCGCCATTTCCTCAAACGCCTCTTTCTGAAAAATCAATACTTCCATTGTCGATACTGTTTTTAATGTTGATACTCGGTTTGGGACGCAAAGTAAATGGGCATTACGTATCAAACGATGGGTTGGCACAATCGTGGCAGCTTGTGGCAGGGAGTGGCGTTTTGGGGAGAGCACGTTTGTGCTTCGGGCGTACCGAAACGGCTTGCTCCCACTCTTGAAACTCGTGGAAGCCACATCCCATCGGTCTAATTTGTATTAACATTATAAACAACAGGAATTAAATCAACAGATGAAACAGGAACGGGAATTTGACAGCCTGAAAGAGCCAGGCAAGGCCAAATACGAACTTTATTACTTGCTTAATTGGGAGATTTTATGGTGCGGAACTGGCGGTAGTTAGTCACTAATCTGGAAAAACAAGGCGTAGAAATGCGTTTCAAGTACAAGGGCAAGTCGGACGAGGTGCAATCATCTCGCAATTGCCGATATCCAACTGACATGACTCCATCAGAAATCCAACTGTGACAAATGCACTATTGGATAGAATTGTACATCGGCACCCCAAATTGAACTCAGCGGTGAAGGTATACGGAAAATCAAAACCAAGAAAAATAAATAGATCCCAATAAAATAACCCTACTAGCCAGGGCTTACACGAGGATTATACTGATTTTTGGAGAATCAATGGTATTTGACACGTGGAGGTAGCACGCTATGGATTTTCCAGAGGAAGAATATAACAGAAAAGGCTGCGCAATACATTTTTACACAGCCTCATTAAACAAATCTTTATTATTTCCCAATAAGAAGAGGTATCAGATCCAATAGGTCATTTATGTCGCGTTGGTGAGCCTCTATCTCTGTATCACCCCATTTCCCATAATCGTGCGTTATTTGATACATAACGCTCCGGTTAGGTTGCAAACCGGGCTCAATCTTAGCCTTCTCGGTAGGTCCTTTATCGTTTAAGCTGGAGTTTTTACGTTTGCTTATAAGACAAAGATTACCTATTTTGTCTATATTGTCTTTGTTGGTATTCTTATAAGATTGTGGAAGATGATGCTCCACTGAGTTGTAATATTTGAATTGGAACTCTTTTATTTCTTTTGCATACCGAATAGTTGTTTCCTTTTGTAGTGAGACAATCCAATAGAGATAGTCAATAAAGTTCATCAGAAAATGAGGGGTGTTTGTGCCTGCGCACATAATGTCATCCTTTTTGTCATTCCATTCCTTTGTTAAATGATTGTAATATCGTACGATCCATCTGTCGAGATGGTTTGACAGGTCTTTTTCCGAAATGGACTCAATAAGGTCACTTTTTTCATACAACCAGCATAAAAGGTCATAAAGCCACCTTTTGTATTTTCTCTGCCGAAACGTGACTTGAAGCATGGATTGTTGTTTGATAATTCTGCTATTTTTCGAGTACTTCTCATCTTCGTTATCGTTGTCGTCAGAACCTGAAAAAGTATTTTTCAATTTCAAGGTCTGCCTGCCATTATAATCATACCTGTATGGTCGAAGCAATCGCCATTTCAGATTCTCATCCTCCTCATCATCTCCTTGCATCTTTATAACATATCTGTCGAAAACGATACGGATTTTTAAAAGGAATTTGATAAAATCCATTGAATCCGAGATATAGTACGGCTTCTCAGTCGGCATGGAATCGGCATTAAGAGGAATTTCGGTGCCGTCGGATGGGTGTCCTTTGCTTTTATAAAGTCGGAAAGCATGCATCAGGAAGTTCGGAAAGTCTATTATTGCGCGATATTTAACATCAGGTTCTTCTTTCGACTCATCAGGAATCCTTTTAGAGTCATTGGAATTGCTATTCAGTATATCCTCAATGTTTCTTTCATTTCTTATATTGCCCAGTTCGCTTTCAATGTTTTTCAAGCAGTTAAAATCAAGAGAATCGAAGTTATTACCGAAAAGCCCCATGGCGCGATAATAGGATAGTGTCTGCTGTATAGGTTGGTTCATTTGTGAGCAACCGTCCCATATTGTGGCAAATATGTTCCGGTCTCTGTCATTCAATCCTTGCATAAGCATCGCTTTCACAATCTCATACGATTGCAATTGTTCTCCACGGTTATTCATTATTTCAAAATATGATGCCACATCGGTATCCTGCGGTAATGGTATCCGTACAAGAATTACTTTAGAGGAAATGTACTCTGCCAGGAGATTTCGTTGCTCAGGTGTCATTTCTTTAAGAGTTATATTCTCGTCCCCTTTTCCTGTCCTGATTTTAAAGTTTTCCACTATTCTTAGCGCATCTTTTAGACGGCTAATCTTGCTGTTGTCAATTCTATTGTACTCATGTATAAAGTCATTCCATGATTTTACAAATAAGTCGGCAAAGAAACTTTCTACTTCTGGGCGTGAATCATAAGTCAAACAAGGCTTTTTGAGTATATTCAAATATTTGCAGATAAAATGCAAACAAGTCAATCGCTGTTGGCCGTCTATCACCTCCCATATTCCGTCCTTGCGTTCCAAAACCACTAACGCCCCGAGATAATAGTTTCCACATTGGTCGTCCTGTGATTTGGGAGCATTGTCGTATAGATCTTGTAGCAATTGTCCAATTTGCTCTTCTGTCCATGAGAAGTTCCTTTGATACAAAGGCACGACATATTTGTCTTCCCATATCTGGGCGATAGTTTTATTTAAAGATTGTTCTCTACTCATATCTGTTTGTCAAATAATTCATTTATTTTTTTTGCCTCAAAATTCTTTGGCGTTTTTTTCTTATATTCAGAAGCTCTGCTGATAATCTCCGATAAGTCGGAAATATTTTTGGCGTTGTTTATCAGAGCGAAAATCCATCCAGAAGAAGAATAACTGCTCATTGTGGCATATCGCACTTGTTTCTTTTCAAGCCTCATGCGGTAAAGACAGATATAGACTGCCTTATAAAGATGATTAAGACCTTTTTCACCGAATCTGTCAAAGATGAGTATAATTGCCGATTTGTACACATCTCTTATATAGCAGTCGCCATTGCGTTGACAGCCTTCGTATTTACAAAATGAGCGATAAAAATCCTTGAAGTTTGATAGTTGTGAGGAATCAGGCTGCATAAAAATTCTTTTGTATATCTCAATGTATGTTTCAACCCAGTCAAAGAAAGGTTTGCCATTTACAATAAGTTGGTTGATATTGGCGAATGGTGATATATTGTCTGGGTCTCCGTGCTCAAATCGACTTTTTAATTTGAAAAGCCCGGCATTCATCATTTGCATCAAGCCTAATGCAATTTGTTGTTGCACCAGACAGTTCTGATAGGCAAATTCTACTGGGGTGTCTCTATCAACAGTAAACCCCTTAAATTCATCCACACATTGCTTTGAGAATCTACCTGCTTCCTCGCTTCGAGACCATAATCTGCATCGATACAGATGTTCATTGATAACTTGTCGTAGGAGGTCTCTTGGAACATTGTTTTTGTCTGTATACATAGCTGCATCCTCCCATCTTACATCACAGTCAATCTTTTCTTCGCAAGATGATGATGTCATTGCACGGATGTGATATGCTTTTAGCAGATTGTATGCTTCTAAATCTTTACCACGTCCATTTTGGGTTTCAAATAACTGAAATGCTTCACTAATCTGTTTCACTGTTACCTTGACCACCTGACAGTTGTCGAATATATAATCAAGGAAGTTTTGCCTATCAGATTTGACAAGATTCAATTCTACCCATTCTTTGATAAATGCGTTATTTTCATGTATGTGTAAGAACGAATCAGTGTGATTGAATGTCAATTGAGGCAATGAACCGTTGTAAGTCAAGGCTTTTGCTATAAGATATAATGTTGTGATACGTTGTTGTCCATCCACAATATCAAGAACGCTATCTTTTTTGTGTATAATCACACTACCTATCAAATAGTCTTGTTTTCCGTTTGCCCGAGCATTATTTATGTCTGTGAGTAATTGCTCCACATTTTTGAAAGTCCATCGGTATGGGCGTTGGTATTCTGGAATGTGTAGATTAGGTAGTGACATCAACTCACACACTTTTATCTTTCGTGCATCCACATCACTTTCAACAATGTTCTTTGTAGCCATTTGGTACACTCCTTGACTGCGTTCAAAGCTCAGTATATGCGGTCTCATAATTCTATCGATCTCCAAGAAGGCTTCTTGAATTTCCACCCATGATGAAAGATCTCGCTGTAGTGTCAGGCAACAACGCTGTCTCCACCAATATTCAGCTACAATGCGTGGGTCGGATAGCACTCTATCGAAATAATTCCTTATGGGACGCCAATTGGAACCTTCAATATGAAGATGCACTTTTCCGTTATGATATTCATAGTGTAAATCTTCCCCCATTAATGTTCCCGCTTGAATATACCACCAATTTCCATCACCGAGATTTACAGCCTTACCCGGGAATTCTTTGTTGGCAAATTCCAATTTCTGTTCATTTGATATGTCGTTCATTTTAAATTAGTTTGTCCTTTTACAATAATTTCATTTCTATCTACGCACAAGCTTCCGCATCAGCGAGAGCATTGTGGCGATTCTCCATGTTGAAGCCGCAGGCAGCTGCCGGCAGATGAAACTGATGACTTGGGGTGTCAAGGCATTTGCATGATGCGGCAAGCATGCAGTAAAATTTATACACCGGATATTCATCCCGTATCCTTCAAAATCTATTGCTGCGAAATCCTGGCATAGTCAATCGTTTTTATACAAGTTGTACATATCTGATCCCCATCCTTTCAATGTCTTTCTTAAAGATACCGGAGAAATAACTTCTATCATGGCTCCTGCGCTAAGTAATCTCATTATAAAATCGAATGTAGGAGCAAGGAATAACTCAAAGTCGGCATATTCACCGTTATCTTCCAGCAACTTCTGGCTATGATGCAAGGGAAGTGAGTTCATATAGGGAATATGGTCACGGTAGGCTCTGATAACTATCCGTTCGGGCTTTATATTGCTGTCGGATATAATTCCGTAATAATTTGAGAAGTAATCTGAAGCGGAAAAATCTTTGGGAAGCTTGAATGTGTCCGTTGTCATTTCCAAATCTTCTATGCGGTCCAGTCCGTAAATCCGGTAATCATCGTAATGAACATTGTGAGCCAGCACATACCAACGGTTTTCAAACAGCTTTACACAGTATGGCTCAATCGGGAACTGATGGCTTTTGGATTTATTGAACCCGCAATAAGTGATTGTCACAACACGGTTTTCCCTCATCGCTTCAAGCAATGTTGCCAAATGATTGCGAGCAGACGGAATCTGACTGACGAGAATCCGACCTTTCAGTGAAAGATTCTCACTGATAAGGTTACTTACGGCAAATGAGTCGAGCATCCATTTTTTCAGTTCATCCTCATCAATATCCTCCGGATTTTCTATATAGTAAAGATAACCGCCGGTTCTTTGGCAAGAGATGATAATTCCGAACTGACTGAAAATCGCATCCTTCCATCGGTTGAAGGTGGCCCGGCTCAAAGGTTTGTAATCACTCAGATCCTTATTGCGCTCCCAACGGTCGGAAATCTCTTCCAAAGAAATCTTTCCCGCCTTGCGGATAGTGTCTATCAGCCATGTGTATTTTTGAAGTTGTAACATATTGCATCTTGTTGGTTGCGGTAAAGTTAATAAAAACTTGTAGCATCCAATGCGACATCTCGGATAATACAACATAATTAACACAATTGTTTGATTTTTAATTAAATTATACTGCTTTGAAATTGAAATTCAGTGTATGACGCAGCCAATACTGACAGTTTCACCTAAATTATTTCCAATGCAGGCTTGCATTATTATTTGGATATTTCTTTGTGTAACAATTTTGGGGATGCTGCTCGGAGCCTATGTCCTCCTTTGGAATCCAACAATAATCTGTAACCGGATTCGAAAACCATTGCCATATTGTCAAGCATATCGGCATCTCCGATAAGTTCGTCATGCACGGCGAACAAGGCATAGTTCCTTATTCCGGTTATAGCCTTGTGTGCCTGAGTGTATTCCGCGAAATGTCTGCAAACTTCCTCATTAAGTGTGTATTCAGTTTTGCCATCCTGGCGTTTGATAAAATAAGAATATGTTCCGAATCCTATCTTGGAACAGATAAGTTCCTCTATGTTCATTGCCGGGTTGCAAATCACCTTTGTCGCGCATGGAGCATCGGCATAAAATACATAATATCCGCCTAATGAAGTTCCCATTAATAAGGATGGATTGAACTTACTGACGGCTGTATTGATTTTTGCTACTGATTCTAACGGATTCTCATTTACCTCAAGTGCTATCCACTCGTATTCGGAGAATATTTTACGTACCGTACGGACTGTTGTCGATGTAGCACCGGATCCAAGTCCATGCACGTATATGGCAATAGGCTTTACATCGTTCTTATTAATGAATGTTGTACACATATTAGTATGGTTTACTTCAATACATTGCAAAACTATCCTTTGAATGTCTCACTTTTATATACAGCAATGGAATTGTTTCTGCTTGTATCGTAGATTGAGCCAGCAACATCCTATCTTTGCCGCCGAAAGAACATTAGAAATGAAAATATTGCATATTTCAGACACGCATGGCTGTCACAGACGGTTGCACGATTTGCCACAAGCTGACATCGTCGTGCATTCAGGTGACTTTACCATGAACGGCAGCGAACAGGAAGCGTTAGATTTCATGAACTGGTTCTGCGACCTTCCTTATCCGCAAAAGATATTTATCTGCGGTAACCACGATGAATGCCTGTATGGTGCCACTATTGACGGACTTGATGGCAATGTGCATTACCTGTGCAATTCCGGTATAGAAATCGAAGGCCTGAAATTCTATGGCATTCCGATGTTCATGGGTGACTGCATTACTGACCGCCAAACCAGACATTATGCAAATATCCCTGATGATACGGACATTCTCATTACCCACACGCCGCCTTTCGGCATCCTTGACTTTGACGACAATATCAATTACGGCTCGGAAGAACTTCTTAGCCGTATTTCGGTTGTCCGACCTCGGCTGAATCTTTTCGGACATATCCATGCACGGCACGGAATAAAAGTCTTTAACGGAATAACCTTTTCCAATGGGGCGATAATGAATGCAGATTATTCCAATCTTGAAAAGCCGAATTTCATAGAGATTTAAACAATATAACAATGGAAACAACACTTTATTCTACATTCTTAGATGACAAAGAAATTGCCTACCCGATTTACGAAATGCTGGCAAATGACATTTTAGGCAAAGAACAATTGGAAAAGATAAAGTTGCGATATGATGACATGTATCGCAATTTCTTCAATTATCCAAAAGAAGAAGCCAGGAAATTGATAAAATCGGGAACTGAAGCCTGTCTCTGGGAATTTAGTAAAGGAGTTGAACCATTCACTCCTAAGGGTTGGAACCGTTATTATGAAGACACTATTACCGTGCCTATACCTATAACTCATCCAGATTTCAAGGATTTGACTACACGTACAGAAAAACGTGGAGCGATAGGCCTTGACCTTCCTACATGGTTCAACCTAAAAAATACTGACAAGCGGATTATGCTTGTGGCACAAGATCCACTGCGAGGCAATACATGGTATTCCGATGTTGATAAATTCCCCAAGGGAAAAACTGGGTGCAAAGAAAATTATATCTGCATAGACGCGTTGGTGGCTTCTCCGTTTGGACTGCATGGTAAAAGTTGGAGGGATAAAAAGAATGGAGGTGGCAGAATGGCATTGCTTGTTGAAAAACTTATTGAACACGGTAATGGCGTTTACCTTACCGACTGCAGGAAATATTTTGTATATGACCATAAGGAATCCGCCGAGTACTCCAAAAAGAAGAAAAACATATACAAGGCCATTCTGCAAAAAGAAATAGGAATTGTTAATCCGCAAAGAATAGTGGCTGTGGGCAATGAGGCATACGACTATTGTCATGAATTAATCGGTGACGATACAAGATTGCTGCATGTTCCTCACATTTCAGGACTTGCCGCAAAAAAACAAAAGATTTTTTTCGAATTGGATGAAAATAGAAAAACTACTATAGAAGAACTTGTAGAAAAGTATGTGGAATATATTATCAGCGGATGTAAATAACGGCAAAGAGATACTTTTAAAATACGATTTAGCGGAGATGTATCGGTAAATGATACATCTCTGCAATACTTTTGTGTTGTAATCATAAAAGCAACATAAAGATGAAAGAAGCAAAGGCTGGGAAAATCGAAATTGAGACGGATAGACTTATAATCAGAACTCCCGAGGATAAGGACGTCCATGATATTTTCGTTCTGATGAGTGACCGGGAAATTGCGGCAAGCACAGGATTCAGGCCGATGAGTACGCTGAGCGAGGCAGAGGGGAAAATTCGCAGGGAGATGGATGGCGGACTAATGTTCTGTATTTCGGAAAAGAACCTTCCGGAAAAGGTTCTCGGTGTTTTTGAAATCACTCCTCACAAGACAAATACTGTTTCGGGTGAGAACTGCAATTACGAGATCTGTTATTTCCTCCATAAAGAAGCCCGAGAGAAAGGCTATATGACGGAAGTCGCGGAGAGGATGAAACGCTACTTGTTCGATGAACGGATGGCTGACTCGCTGACCATTGCAGTCCTGCCACGGAATGATGCCTCACGCAGAGTCGCCCTGAAAAGTGGCTTCACATACGAAGGTCTGGAAAGGAAATGCGGCATGAATTATCTTGATGAAGTTGTCGACCTTGAATATTATACCCTTTATAAGGAGGAATACCTCAATCCTGATGAAAAAGTACGTAAGGAAAAGCAGACCATCGCATCAAAGCAGAAATGGATTAATGACGGTGGCATTCTTTACCCTATTCCTGGCTACGCTTCGCTGCTCACTTCTCCCGGCAACGGAATATTTCGCATCTATGAAAACCCGCAGACAAAACGCTTGGGGCTGGAGAAGATAGATGATACTTTCCGGTTCGATTTTAAGATTTATGACCTTGACAGCGAAGAGATAATATCAAAAATCATAATGACATGGTCTTCAGACCTGTTTAGAGAAAGCAACAAAAATCTCGGTGTGATTTTCAACGGTTTGAAAGGAACAGGCAAGACAATCGCTGCCAAACTGCTCTGTAATCGCATCGGACTGCCTGTAATTGTCATCTCGAAACCCGTTAATGGGATGTTGGAGTTTATACAATCGCTGCATTTTGAGAGTGCTATTCTTATTGATGAAGCCGAAAAAACTTTCCGTGAAGAACAGGAAGTTCTGCTCAAAATGATTGACGGAGTTTACAACGACATGCGGAAATTGTATATCCTGACCACCAACAAGCTATCAATTGACGAGAACCTTTTGGGACGTCCGGGGCGCATTCGTTACATCAAGGAGTTCTCCAATTTATCGGCAAAGGCTGTCAATGATGTTATCAATGACAATCTTAAAGACATATCTTTGAAAGAAGAAGTGTTGAAAGTAATTGACAGCCTGGAAATTTCTACCATAGATATTCTGAAAGCCATTATAGACGAATGCAATATTATGGGGGCTGTTCCGTCAGATTCTACTTTGAACATTCCGAAGGCTAAATACAGAATGCAGATTATCAGTTTCGACAGTCTTGACTTGAAGTCCCATCAGGAACTGAAAGACTATATTAAAGAGCATTTGAATTACAATGAAACGGTAGCAGGTTGGCTTCAGAAAGTTATCGGTACGGATGAAAGCAAGAAAAAGCCGAAAAAAAACATGGATTTGATAAATGAAATGTTTGATTGCGATGTGAATATAGAATGGCAGGCGACCTCATCGCTGGCTACATATATCGGCAAGCGAATCGGACATAGGACGGTCATTTCAGAACCTGACAAATACGGTTTCTTTACAGTCGAATCCGATTGGGACGGTACGGAATTATGGTGCCTATGCAATGAAATTGACATTCCATCACTTTATAGAGGAAACTTATAACCAAAATAGATAATATGAACAGCTGTATTTTAAGTAAGGAAGATATTCTTTGTATGCAGTACGCCGGGATGAAAGCGTCACAGATCATGACTCCAAAACTTATGCCGGAAGAGTATGCAGAAGCATTTGAAGCATATATTGATAAAGCAGAAAGTGTTATGTCGATGCAAGAGGAGTATGGTGTCATTACATTGACCTTTCAAGATGACAATTTCCCTCATTCGCTTAGGAAAATAGGAAACGATTGTCCGCCAATAATTCACTGCATAGGGGATTTGTCACTTCTTGCTCCAACAGCCAATCGCATTGCCGTCATCGGTGCACGCGCTGCTTCACCAATTGGATTGAGAAAAGCATACGAATTAGGAAATAAATATGCGAAAGAAGGTAATATTATAGTCAGTGGCCTTGCTTTGGGCTGTGACAAATCGGCGCATGAGGGTTGCCTTGATGCCGACGGACGAACAATAGCCATTGTTGCATCTGGTCTTAACATTACACATCCGATAGAAAACGCACCGCTCCAACAGCGGATTTTGGAAAATGGAGGACTTATTCTTTCCGAACAACCTTTTGGTGTGAAGGCCAATCCGACAAGGCTTGTCGCACGCAACAGGTTGCAGGCCGCATTGTCAAGCACTGTTATCTTGGCAGAATGCCCGCAGCAGAGTGGCAGTATGCACACCATGCGTTTTGCCCGCAAATATCACAAACGCTGTCTCGTGGTCTCATATCCGGAATACAGTGATAAAAATGCGGGTAATGAATTATTAATCAATTTGAACCTTGCAAGAAGTATCTGAAATATGAAGAAAGTCTTGATATTCCCGGTACCTTTTCTCACCCAAAAGACAACTGCGGACCAACAGAATGATTATATGTTTTCATTGCTGAAGGACGAAGTGGCTTTGGAAGGGATAGGTGATTTTATAGAAGTCAATGCTTTGAATAAATCGGATTATTGCGAGGAAGTTCGCAGGATCATTGCAGAACAGAAACCGAACTGGGTAATTGCCTCAGGTGAATCGGCTACGGCTTGTATTAATCTTCACCAGCAAAAGAAAATTTTAATTAACCCCTTTGTGAAATGGGGCGATTTGAATAATGTCCCCGATTATGCCCGTCTGCATACATACGGTTTCTTTGGAGCATTGCCGGAACAAGAAAAAAGTTGTGAATTGTTTCAGACCGTCTATCCTAATGTATCATGGTTTGTCAATATTCCTAATTTGAGTTTGATTGATATTAAAGATATTTCCATAGAGATTATTAGTAACAGACTAAATGAGTAGCAATATGATTATCAAAGGACAATACACATCGACAGAAATATTCACCGAAAACATCGAAGAAGCCGCCTTGCAGTGGGTAAGGGAACAATGTGACCATCCGGCTTTCGAGGGAGTAAGAATTGTGCAGATGCCCGATGTACATGCAGGAAATTCCTGTAATGTCGGTACGGCGTATCGAATAGGGACATACCTTAATCCGGATCATGTGGGCGTCGATATCGGATGTACCATTTCCATGCATAGACTTTCTTCCGTAGTTGCATCGGAAGATTTTGCCTTGCTTGACCATAAAATACGTGGGGTTATTCCGACCGGTATGGAAATCTGTGGAAAGAATAGTCTTAACGAAAAAGAACTGTTCCGCTTTCTCAATTCGCAATACCAGAAAGCGCGTTCATCTGCTCCCGACCTAATTAACGAAGTGCCACGCATAGATGCCCGTTTTGTTTCGGACTTCTGCCGCAGGATAAAGCTTCAGGAAGCTGTTTTCTATAAAAGCCTCGGAACGCTCGGTGGGGGCAATCACTTCATTGAATACGGTGAGGACGAGCAAACGCATGAAGGATGGCTCACGATACATTGCGGTTCACGGAACGTGGGGGTTAAAATGGCCAATCATTGGCACAACATCGCACAGAATCCGAAAAGAGCGCGATTCATAGGCTATCTGTGGGGCGATACGCTTAACGGTTATCTCTCCGATATGGTCGTGGCTCAGGCGTACGCCCTCTACAATCACCATATCATCCGCGACCGTATCTTCGCAATCTTGAAAAAACTCTGCAAGGCTAAATGCACGGAATCCATATTCACCACGCACAATTATATATCCGTTTGCGAAGAATATCCCATGCTGCGCAAGGGAGCGGTTGAATCCGGAGAAGGTAAACGGTTTTGTCTTCCTTTCAATATGCGCGATGGCATAGCCGTCTGTGTGGGTAGGGGAAATACCGAATGGAACTGTTCCGCGCCGCATGGCGCAGGACGTGCCATGTCAAGAAATGCCGCCAAGAAGAATATTGAGATGGAAGAGTATGAAAAGTCAATGAACGGCATATTCTCCACATCGGTATGTTTCGGTACGCTCGACGAATCGCCACAGGCATATAAGCCGACGGAAGAAATATTGCGTCTGATTGAGCCGACAGCCGAAGTCATCACGATGGTCAAACCCCACTTAAATATCAAAGATATTCCCCAATGAAAAAGTATATACAACTCACAGCCGGACGGGGACCTGTGGAGTGTGCCCGTGCTGTTGCGCTCGTCGCCCGCGAACTGTTGAAGGATTTTCCAGATGCAGAACTTGTGGAAAGTGAGCAGCATAACACAGAGTCTGATTGCTATATGTCGATGCTGTTTCTTGCTGAAACCGATGTCGTTAAAGAGCAGGAGTGGGCAGGAACTATACTGTGGCGGGCGACATCAAACCGTTACCGTCCCGGCTATCCTCGTAAGAATTGGTTTGTAGGAGTGGAATTTATCGAACCAATTTCACTACCGAAAGTGTCTGATAAAGATATTGTTTACGAAACTATGCGCTCCGGCGGGCATGGCGGACAGAACGTAAATAAGGTGGAAACAGCGGTTCGCGCCATTTATCTTCCTACCGGGATTTCTGTCAAATGCAGCACCCAACGTTCACAGTCACAAAACAAGGAAATGGCACGCAGTCTGCTTCTCTTGAAATTACAGCAAGCAAAAGATTCTGCCGCAGCTTTGTTTCGCTCGTCCAAATGGGGCAAGCATACTACACTCTTACGTGGGAACCCCGTGAAAACTTTCTCGGGACTGTTATAACCTGTAATTTTGAAAAACAAGATATAGTACGGTAATATTTCCAAAACATCTCAAATACAAAAATGACCGCAGGTCAGAATAGGTTACCCGACTTCGGAGAGGCAACCGGTAGCAAGGCTTTCGGGGAGTAACCCGAAAGGTTTTGGGTAACTCAAAACATACCTTGCTGCTTTCTCGTGAAAGCAACAATCCGCCAGCAAACGGATTGGAATATGTGTTGTTATTTCGGCTTTCAAAGCATCGTTTCCTGATGCCCAAACTGCCCAAAAGAAGAACGGGAATGAAGGGATGGGAGGATTTAAGAAAGTGGTTATATCTGCATGAATGCCTGCAAGCCTGCCCACGCTTCAACCTGCCTGCCGTCCATCCTGCCATCCGGCTTGCTTGCCGACAGGTCAGTCGGCAAGCAGGCATACAGGCAAACCTGCCAACAGACCGCGCTCCGCCAACAGGAGGCTCAAATATAATATGGAACGGCATGGGATTAAAAGGGACAGTGCTTTTGGTTTTCAGCCGCAAGATGAGCAACAAATGTACAGTAGTGATAAGATTGTCGCTCTACTCATAATTCCTACTTTTTTATGTTTGCAAAATTACCTTGTGTAGAGCTGTTTGCCTGTATGTAAACCGCAGCAGACCGAAGCAATCGAATCTGCCGCAAGACTTTTTCATCCCGAACCTTGCCAACTGCCTGTATAATTGCAGTTTCTGCCATGTTTTGCCGGGCTTTTCCATTCCGTTACCCGTTCCTATTTCAGGTAACGAGCTGGTAACGCAATTACGGTTCAAGTTGGCATTTTTGCGGTTTCAATTGGCTTTCATCCCGAATCACCAAAACCCCATAAACCATTAACTTTCAATCATATTTCCGTGATTTGCTCAGTATCTCACTTTTTTGTATTATCTTTGTTGAAAAAGGCGTTGATTATGAAAATTATTGGCATTGAAAACAACTTTATAGCCGCACACAATAATGCAACCGACAAAGCGTTGTATATAACAAACCAGCCCATTGTATTCTGTAAAACCGATTCAGCCTTGCTGAAAGACCAGAAACCATTTTTCATTCCGGAATGGACACAAAACTGCATGGCGCAGATCAATGTTGTAGTCAGAATATGCAGGCTGGGCAAATATATCAACAAGAAATTTGCCCACCGTTATTATGACGCTATGACTTTGGGGATTGATTTTTTTGCCGCAGATTTGCTGCAACAACAGCAACTTCACGGTTTGCCCTGGGAGATAAGCAAAGGATTTGACGGATCGGCTGCCTTGGGGGAATGGACCGGCAGTGAGGCCATTGGCGAAGCCGAATTCTGTCTGCAACTGGACGGAAAAACAGTACAAAAAGGTAATACTGCCGATTGGATATTTCACATCGATAATCTGATAGAATATCTCAGTCAGTTCTACACCTTACGGCAAGGTGACTTGATTTATACCGGATGCCCTTGCCCTCCTGTAACGATTCACATCGGTCAACGGGCTGAAGGCTATCTGAACGGCGTCAAGCGAATTGCGCTAAACATCAAATAATCCGCTACATGAAACGTACTCAGAAGTTCACATATTACTCACGGGTGCTGAAAAGCATTTTCTTCGCATTGCTTTTGGGCATTGCCATACAACCAAATGAAGGACATGCACAGGATTCCCGTCAGTTCATTGAGATTCCCAACCTTTCGGCAAGCAACGACAGTGTACAACAATTTCACATGTCCATAAACTTGGGCTACCAATCACCACGTGACTCATTTGACGTCAGAATTGTATTTCCCGAATACCGTACCCTATCCAAAGATGAATCTGCCCGACTCATCAGACAAGGCGTTCAGATTCCCCAACAACTGACATATACCACGCATCAGGGCTACTGGAAGAAACAAACCATTGTCACACTTAATATTATCCCTTACATACAACAAGACCAGCAAATCCGTCAGCTCACTTCATTTAAAATTGATACGCTGAAAAAAGCAGCCACAGCCACAGCTTTTGTACAGACCCGAAACCTTGCTGCCAGTCAGGTTAATCTGGCAAGTCTGTCAACCCCACAACGCTATACAAGAACTTCCGTACTGGCATCCGGAAAATGGGTAAAGATAAGGGTTGCAGAAGGCGGTATTTATCAAATGTCAACCGATTGGCTGAAATCAGCCGGATTCAACGACATAAAGAAAGTCAAGCTGTATGGCTATGGCGGACTGATGCAGGATTCTATATTAGGTGATGACATGACAGACGATCTCATTGAAGTTCCCCTGTATCGCCGTAGCGGCAGTCTGCTATTCTATGCTGAAGGAACCCGCACATATATTCATGAAGAATCGGGAGCCTTACGTCGTCACATCAACAATCCCTATTCTGCTTATTCATACTATTTCCTGACTGAAGGTGACAGCCCGTTGGACTGGAGCACAGAAAGTGAATCCGAATTGACGCCAGTTGACACAGTTGCGTATGTCAGGAATTATGCAATCAACGAATATGACAGTTACAGCTGGTATCACGGCGGACGACAGTTTTACGACAGCTATGACTTCGCTACGAACAGCAGCCGCAGCATTCACATCGATTTGCCAGGTTTTTATCAGGCCTGTCCTGACGAAAAGCCATCTGTAGCCATGGCTGCAAGCGGAACACAGTCATGCAGAGTAACCCTTACACTCAATGGCGAAAGTGCCGGAAGTTTTTCCATTCCAGCCATAAGCAGCCAATACACGTCTGCCAATGAAAAAGGCTACTACCTGACTGCACAGCCACAGAGCAGCAATACGCTAAAAATACAGACGACAACCGGTGTTGCGGCCCGTCTTAACTTCATCTGCATACCCTATCTCAGAAAATTGTCACTGGACAACGGCCCCATCATATTCAGTACGCCAGTCAAAAACAGTTCGTCAACCTGCTATACGGTAAATGAGGCAGACAACAACACCAGGATATGGAAAATCGGAACCGGAGCCACGCTAAAGACACATGAAGTCTACGGTAGTCTGAACGGAAGCAACTACCAGGTAAACCTCGTGCAAGACGGGGGCAGATACATTGCCCTTGATATTGCAGACACATATGAAAGTCCTGAACTGGTCGGTGAGATTTACAATCAGAATCTGCACGCAGATTCTGCCTACGATATGGTCATTATTATTCCTACTTCCGGAAAATTATATGACCAAGCCAAACGACTGGCGGACTTCCATGAACAGAACGACGGACTTCGCACAAAAATTGTAAAGGCCGTTGAACTGTACAACGAGTTCTCATCGGGTACCCCCGATGCCACAGCCTATCGCCGCTACCTGAAGATGTTATATGACAAGGCTACGACAGAAAAGGATTTGCCCAAATACCTGCTGTTATTTGGCGACTGCGTATGGGACAACCGTATGATTACGGAAGATTGGAAGAATGCCTCTCCCGACGATTACCTGCTGGCTTATGAGTCCGATTACTCTTTGGGCACGCTTAACAATTATACAAGCGATGATTACTTCGGACTGCTTGACGACGGAGAGGGAGAAAAAATCACCGCAGAAAAAATAGATCTTGGCATAGGCCGGTTTACCGTCAGTACACCCGAAGAAGCAAAAATCATGGTTGACAAAGTCATCGCCTATGCCCAAAACACGAATTACGGCAACTGGCAGAATACCATATGTTTTATGGCTGATGACGGAGATGCCAATCTGCACATGACAGATGCAGAAAGTGTAATCAACAATAATCAGTCTTACTTGCAGAATTTCAATGTAAAGAAAATATATTGGGATGCCTATGAACGCACCACAACTGCCACAGGAAATTCATATCCCCAAGCAGAAACGGACATTAAGACCGTTCTACAAAATGGGGCACTAATCATGAATTACTCAGGACATGGTTCTCCTTCACAACTTTCTCACGAAAAAGTCATGGTAACGAATGACTTCAACTATACAACCGGCAAATTGCCGCTTTGGATTATGGCTTCGTGTGAAATTGACCCGTATGATGACCCCAATGATTTGAACATCGGCCGCACGGCCGTTTTATGCGCCAACGGTGGAGCCATCGGCATGATTTGTGCAGCACGCACAGTGGTTTCAGACAAAAACAACTATCTGAACCGCACACTTACGCAAGCTTTGCTGAAACCTCAGTCTGATGGCTCAGCTACGACCTTGGGAGAAGCGTTGATGACGACGAAAAACGACCTGATTACTGACAGGCTGGATCTTACAGACAACAAATTACGTTATGTACTAATTGGCGATCCTGCACTTCGCTTAAATATACCCACAGCACGGATTGTCATTGACAGCATAAACGGACAATCCGTAAAACAGCGTATCCAACTAAAAGCTGGACAAACAGCAACCATACAGGGGTACATTACAGACATTAATGGGGAAAAAATTGAAAACTGGGAAGGTGTAGTCAGTGCCACGCTATTTGACATTGAGCAAACCATTACATGCAAAAACAACGACAATTCAGCCTCCACGAACTATGTATATAAAACATGGTCAAGAACGTTGTTCGACGGAACAGACAGCATAAAAAACGGAAAAATCCAGATGAGCATCCCCATTCCAATAGACATCAGTTACTCCGAAGAATCGGGCAAGCTCGTCATGTACGCCATCAACACTGAAAAGAACCGTGAAGCCAACGGCAACACGACCCAACTGTTTATGAATGGAACAGCATCAAATGTCGCTATCGACTCCATAGGCCCCGACGTATATCTATATCTGAATCATCCAGACTTCAGTAACGGCGGACGCGTAGGAAACAATGCCACATTCTATGCTACACTGACAGACTCGAGCGGAATTAATAATACCGGAAACGGTATAGGCCATAACATAGAATTAAGCATTGACAACGATGAAAGCATGACCTACGTGCTCAACAATTATTTCCAGTATGATTTCGGGAAATACACCAGCGGAAGCATTACTTATCCGCTTAACAATTTACCCGACGGCAATCACACGCTGACTCTGCGGGTTTGGGATTTGCAGAACAATCCGTCCGTTACGACACTGAATTTTGTAGTTACCCAAACATGGACTCCGAGTATTTATATCTCTGCAAAGTCTGAAAATGTCAACACGGTAACATTCAAAATAAGTATAGACGGCCAACAACTTCAACAGGAAACTCCCTACACCATCAAAGTTTATGATCTGCAAGGACGGAACTTATGGAATGGAAGCAGTATACTCCAAGCTACCAACTATGGAACATATGAATGGAATCTATGCTCCCAAAACAATGTGCCCATGACATCGGGAATTTACATTTTCTATGTTGAAGCACAAATCGACGGAAAAACTATAAAAAGTCAGACAGAGAAATTTGTAGTCAGCAAACAATAAAACCACAAAATAAGAGTTGTATAATAGGCAATGATTGTTGCCAGGCATACAGCCTACATTAAACAAAACGATCACAGATACAGATGAAGAATAAGAAAAGACTCTCACTCCTTTTACTGCTATTGATAAGCATGTCATCCGCTCATGCAGATGACTATGCCAAAGACGCATTCAACCCCGTAGTGACAGCTGTAGTGTCACAAACCATAGCACCGGAAGCCAGAGGTGGATCTATGGGAGATATTGGTGTTGCCACGGAACCGGATGTAAACTCACAGGCATGGAACCCCGCAAAATATCCGTTTTGTATCAGTAAGGGAGGTGTTGCCATTAACTATACCCCTTGGCTGCGACAATTGGTCAACGACATTGACTTAGGATATTTGGCTGGCTACTACCGTATAGGCGATTATCAGGCATTAAGTGGATCATTACGTTTTTTCTCCCTGGGTGAAGTCAGTTCTAATGATATTACTGCACATCCATATGAAATGGCGGTTGATGTGGCCTACTCCAGAATGTTAAGCGAAAAATTGTCAGCCGCAATTGCCCTCCGTTATATTTATTCCAACATTGATGGTAACGTATCAAACGACTTACACGCAGGCTCGGCCTTTGCGGCTGATATTGCCATGTATTACAATAACTACATTATGTTGGGAAATCGTGAAAGTATGTTAGGATTCGGTCTCAACATCAGTAACATTGGTAGTAAAATCAACTTTGGTGAAGATTACTCTTATTTCATACCTACCACACTTCGCTTGGGCGTTGGACTGACAGTTCCCCTTAATGAATACAACAAACTGGCCTTTAATGTAGAAGCAAGTAAACTATTGGTACCGTCCAAGCCTCTAAAAAAAATAATTGACGGCGAAGAAGAAGATGATGAAGAATATAACGAACGAATTCGCAAAGAATATTATGAAATCTCTTCTATTTCAGGTATTTTCAAGAGTTTTCATGACTCTCCCAATGGATTCAAAGGAGAAATGCAGGAAATCCTATGGGGAGTTGGTGCCGAATACACCTACAACGACCGCTTCTCATTACGTGCTGGATATCACCATGAAAGTGAAAGCCAGGGAAACCGCAAATATTTTACATTTGGTGCAGGATTCAAAATGAGTATCTTTTCAATTGATGCAGGTTACGTTGTATCTGCATCCTCAAGCAACCCACTCGACCAAACCATACGTGTATCGCTGGGCTTCGACATGGATGGCATCAAAGATCTATTTGGAAGAAGAAGATAATAAAACGGCACATATCAATATGAAACATAAAATCAGAGTTGGATTCGGATATGACGTACACAAGCTGGTAAGTGGACGTGAACTTTGGCTTGGTGGGATAAAAATTGAGCACGCCATGGGATTAGACGGACACAGTGATGCCGATGTTCTTATTCATGCAATATGTGATGCCTTGTTAGGAGCTGCAAACCTACGAGACATAGGATACCACTTTCCCGATAATGCCAGCAAATACAAGAATATAGACAGTAAAATACTATTGGCTGAATGTATAAGACTCATTAAAGAAAAAGGATATGAAGTAAGCAACATTGATGCCACGATTTGTGCACAAGCCCCCAAACTGTCTCCTCATATTGACAAGATGAAAACCGTTTTGGCCCAAACTACAAATCTTGAAATTGACGATATTTCAATTAAAGCTACAACCACCGAACGTTTGGGATTTACGGGACGCGAAGAAGGAATATCAGCATATGCTGTTGTGCTGATTGAGCAAAACGTATAACAAAAATATTCAGTCATGCAATGGACTGAAAAACTGAAACGCCTAAAAATAGGAATTATATTGGCTGCGGTTATCGTTTCTGTAGCCTCACTTATTATTTCCCATTCGCTTATCAGCGATTTATCCAAACAAGAAAAAAGCAACATGCTGATTTGGGCAGAAGCCATGAAATCATTGGCAAATGCCGACGAAAACAGTGACCTGAACCTTGTATTGCAGGTAATCAACGGAAACAATACAATTCCGGTAATTGTCACTTCATCAAAAGGAGAAATAATAACTTCGAGGAATTTATATATACCGGCAAAATACCAAAAAGATTCCATTCCATATTTACAAGAAACTGCGCAAAAAATGCAGCATTCCGGTAAATATTTTAAAGTTAACCTAACCAACAACACAACAGAGTCGCATAAACAACAAGACTACATATTGGTTAGCTACGATGAATCCATCATGCTGAAACGATTAGCAAGCTACCCTTACATACAACTTGTTGTTGTTGGTCTGTTTGGACTCATTGGCATATGGGCACTACTATCTGCAAAAAGAGCAGAACAAAATCGAGTATGGGTCGGACTGTCTAAGGAAACTGCTCACCAGCTGGGAACTCCCATATCTTCATTAATGGCATGGGAGGAAATTCTAAAGGAAAAATATCCAAATGATCCACTAATACCTGAACTGAACAACGATATTTTACGTCTGCAACTGGTTGCAGAACGTTTTTCAAAAATAGGTTCTACGCCAAAGCTAGAATACAAAGATCTAGAATCATTAATTGTGCACGTCACAGATTATATGACAAAACGCACATCACATAACATAAAGATTGATTACGACATAGAATTCCCACAATTAAAAGCTTACATCTCTGCTCCATTGCTGGAATGGGTCATTGAAAATTTACTAAAAAATGCCATTGACGCCATGAACGGAAAAGGGAATATTCATATTCTCGTTCATACGATTAAAGAAAAAGCGGTCATCGATGTATCAGATACTGGTAAAGGAATTGACAAGAAAGACTTTAAGAACGTATTTCGTCCTGGTTTTACAAGCAAATCCAGAGGATGGGGATTAGGTTTATCACTTGCACAACGAATCATACAAGAATACCACCACGGAAAAATCTACGTAAGAAATAGCGAAATCAATAAAGGTACAACTTTTAGAATAGAACTAAAACGTTAATCATACACAGATCTCAAAGTAAAAGCTTTTACGTCATTTCCAGTACATATCAGAATTTACGAAAAACGAGACGTGAATCATTAGAATTCAATACCATTCGTTTTTTATCAAGCGACTCAACCGCAAAACGTCCTGAAATTCCATGAATGCCTAATTTTTCCAACTCCGTTGTACTACTATCAGTCAACAGATAATCTTCATAGCGTGTGTGCCGATAAAAATTATAAAGGAACAAACTATCACCATCATAGACAAAACGGCTCAAGTAAGAATTATCAGCACCCCTATAAGCAATTAATTTCAATTGTACGGCCCAAAAAACCTTTTGTTCCTTCACTGATACGACCTCACCACTATTATGCTCTTCAATAGTAAGCAATTGCCAATTTCCGTCCAAATCACCGTTTTCTGGTATTTTATCACATGAAACTACACAGAACGACACTATGGCAAGTAATATGTATACAATCTTATTCATAATAGAACATTATCTGCGCGTCAACAGACCCTCTTTGATCAACGTAAACTGAAAACCTGTATTTTTTCCTGTCTGCTGCCCCCGATCCAAACCAAAAGCACCAGTAACATGCCATCCTCTCAAATCAACACGACCAATTTGCTGAGGCGACCAGGATAACTCTAATAAAAAAGAATTGCCATATTTAATTTCATCATACGGCTTGCTATAAGTTCCCCAATTTGCTGTATAGGAATACAATGCACGATAAGACAATTCCGGCAAAATATGCCCCTTAATACCAAAATGATGTGCAATAAAGCGATTACTACTAAACATAAAAGTTCCATCATTACGGTATAAGGGTGAACGATACAAAGGATTTCCTATTGCTTGCCCCCAATGCTGCCATCCTGAATAAATTCCGTGATTATAATAATTATCAACTGCGCTAATCTGATCTTCTACACTCGGAGTATGATCATGGTACACGGGACCGCTTTGACTCTTAGTATAGAGATACTCATACACAAACTTATCAACAAAATTATTTTTGGGCAAAGTTATTTCCGCACCAATCATACCGTCCCTCCACCCATATTGCCAAAACAACTGGGAATGATCTTCAAAAAAATGATCATAATAAGTACGAAGCTTCAATCCATTCTGGAACTTGTAACTCAAACTTAACAGCCAACTTCCAACCGTATTTCCGGCAGCATTCGCATAAATGCCTTCTCCAGGATCCGATCCTCCGGAATATATAACGGTTATAAAATCCTTCAATCCTCCGTATAAATTAGTCTTCTTACGAGATGTCGCTTCGTACTTAACGCCTCCAAACTGACAAGCCATCTCTGCTCCAGCCTCAAAAACCAAAGGAAACTTATCCTCGTTTCCAAAACGCATAAAGCCAGATTTAGAATGATACAACACCTTACGAACATAGGATACATTATTATTGGCATACGTAGAAGCCCAATGCCCATCAGTTTGCATTCCGTAGCCAAAATGCCCTCTTATGCCGATCCAATCACTTTTCCCCGTAATCGAAATATATTCAGGTATTTCAAAACGTATATCAGGAATGGGACGTGCATTAATACCAAACGTTTGACTTCCAGAACTTAGCGAAGCATCCTTTAAATTCGGCAAACGCTCTTTCTGACCTATAGATATTCCTACTTTTTTATACCGAAAATCTATATACCCCTGCTGAAAGACAAAAGTCGAAGTAAAATTAGCAGCCACAGCCAAATCTAAACCATAGCCAATCCGCCAATTGCGTGTGCTATCTAATTCAACATCTCTACAAATAGATGCCTCTAAATAACCATTTGTTCCCTTTACACTTGAAAGGCCATACTTATTGGCATTCAACCATGTAGGCGAATCCCCTGAAGATGCAGTACCTTGAACTTCTACCTTATATTCTACGCCTTTCATTGCAGCCTCAATAGCGGTTTGTTGTGCTGTAGCCTGAAATATCGGCCACAGCAACATACATCCCGCTAAAGAAACTTTCAAAATCTTATTTTGCATAACTTACAGAACGGGTCTCACGAATTACGGTAATCTTTACCTGACCAGGATAAGTCATTTCGTCCTGTATTCGCTTTGCGATATCTGCACTCAGGCCCTCTATCTGCTTATCATCAATCTTATCGGCTCCGACAATTACCCTCAATTCTCGACCAGCTTGAATGGCATAAGTTTTAGTCACTCCCGGATAACTCATTGCAATAGTTTCCAAATCATTCAAGCGCTTGATATAAGCCTCGGCAATTTCCCGACGCGCTCCAGGACGTGCACCACTTATGGCATCACAAACCTGCACGATCGGGGCCAATAAAGAAGTCATTTCTACTTCATCATGATGAGCTGCTATAGCATTACAAATTTCAGGTTTCTCCTTATATTTCTCTGCCAACTTTGCTCCATAAATAGCATGTGGCAACTCAGGTTCCTCATCAGGCACTTTGCCTATATCATGTAACAATCCGGCTCGTTTTGCTTTTTTGGGATTCAAGCCTAACTCTGAAGCCATAACTGCGCAAAGATTTGCCGTTTCGCGCGCATGCTGTAATAAGTTCTGACCATAAGACGAACGATATTTCATTTTTCCTACGATCCGTATCAATTCCGGATGTAATCCATGAATTCCCAAATCAATCGCTGTACGTTTTCCTGTTTCGATGATTTCCTCTTCTACTTGTTTTTTTACTTTTGCAACGACTTCCTCAATACGTGCTGGATGAATACGACCATCAGAAATCAATTGGTGAAGTGCCAGTCGGCAAATCTCTCGACGCACAGGGTCAAATGCAGAAATCACAATAGCCTCCGGTGTATCATCAACGACAATTTCAACTCCCGTTGCAGCTTCTAATGCTCGAATATTACGTCCTTCACGGCCTATAATTCGACCTTTAACCTCATCATTTTCAATATGAAAAACAGTAACGCTGTTCTCTATGGCCGTTTCTGTTGCTACACGCTGTATGCTCTGAATGACGATGCGCTTTGCCTCCTTATTGGCAGTCATTTTTGCATCATCCATTATCTCATTAATATAACTTTGAGCGTCACTTTTTGCCTCATCTTTCAATGACTCAACAAGCCGTTTCTTTGCTTCCTCAGCTGAAAGCCCACTTAATTCTTCCAGTTTTTCTCTCTCCTGCAACTGCATCTTCTCCAATTCCTCTTCCTTCAGATTGAGCAACTGCATCTGACCGTTCAGGCGGGTTTCAAAACTATCTAATTCAGTTTTACGACGACTTAAATCCTCTTGCCGCTGATTCAAGCCCAACTCACGCTGTTTAAGTTTATTTTCAATTTGAAGAATTTTCTGATTTCGCTGCTGTACCTCTTTTTCCAATTCTGATTTTTTGTTCAGGAATTTTTCTTTCACTTCCAGCAACTTCTTTTCTTTGATAACGTCAGCTTCTTTCGCTGCATCACCTACCATTTTTTTATATTTCCCAACAAGGACGTATCTGAACAAGCTATAGCCTGCCATACCTCCTATTAAAAAGCCTACAATTGTTAATATGACGGTTATCATTTTAGTACTTTACTTTATTAAATCAATAAAAAACTATTTCTCCCAAAACGGCAGAAAATCATACCTGCCGATACATTTATATTTCATATCATTCTGCATTTTTCAATGCACTCTCCAACTCGTATGAAAGCTCTTCCATTGCCTGAATAAACGGCTCCGTATCATTTCGCCGCTCACTATAAAAGAATTTCATTCCGATATCGATCAACACCATTGCCATATACTTTTCCATACTCTGCCCTCTGTAACGTTCCTGATAACGGCTAAGTTCTTCGTTTACGAGCCGTTCAACATGCCGAAATGCCTCTTCCTTTTCACACGGAATTTCAATTGGAAAAGACAAATTGCCGATACGAATATGAATAACCCGCTTATCCTTATTGATAGCCATTATTACGTAACATTACACATTTAACAAAGCAATACACTTATCTACCTCGTGTATAAGTTTGGTTATCCGCGTTTTTGCATCTCTAACATCAGAATCACCAACTTCTATCATCTTGGCCAACTTCAAATTAGCATACTCCTGCCGAGCTTGCTCCCCCTGCTTCTTCAGCCGCTCATTTTCAGCCTCCAAGACCTCTATTCGTTGTACATAGCCATCTATTGCATTTTGCAACTCACGATACTGAAGGATTAACTGACGCACCCGTGTCTGAAAGCGCTTTAAAGATTCAAGCTCTTCATTCGTCATGGCAACCTGATATTGTAATTACAATCTAAAAATCGAGCGTCGTAAAACGAAGTTCAAACATGCATTCTTCCCCGCCAACATATTCGCCGATTAATTACTTCTTTTCATTATCGTTCACATCTTTGGGCTTAGGCTCTTTCTTGGCAAGAATAATGATATTATATACATACTCTACAATCCAAGCTTGCGAAAATCCCAATGATGCCTGATATTTCCGGATCGCGACACACGCTTTCCGAACACCTTCGTCTTTCCAGTTTTCACGAACAAAGACATCTGAAACCGTTTTTTCAGTAAATGTACGCAATGCACGCTTGAAAAGCCCCGGAATCCGGAATTTCCATTTCATCAAAGTTCCCATCAGCATCATCAAATCCTGACTGAACCCCTGGAACATAAATAAGTAATTGCGAATATCATTTACATTACGACAATTACGCTTGATGCTTGCGTCAATCTCCTTGAAGAAGAATTCTTGTATACCATATATTTCCATCAACATGGTTTTACAACGCTTCTTCTCTCCCAAGCCTAATTTATTATTGACAGTTGGCACGTGTAAAGTCTGCTTAAAAACCCTGAGGTCTGGTAATACCGCCAAATTGGTAATACCTAAATTCGCAGCCATTACTGCTTGATAATACACTTTTATTAAAGTCATAAAATCTTCCATTCCGCCAATCTTGTCAACAGCTTCAGACTCGATTCTTTTCTTTAAAAGGCTAGAAAACAGATTCATTAATTTCAAATTCAAATTGTGATTCAACAAAATGCAAAGATAACATTTTTGAACAAAAAACACAACTAAATCAGTTCATTTTTCAAGACCTTAAAGCCTTTTCAAGACCTTTTACTTAAAAGTAAAACCAATACCTTTACTCACAATCATGCCAAAAAGATTTTTACTGTATATTCTTTTTTTAAGAGAATTGTAATATCTTTGCAATATATTTACATTGACTCAACATTTTAACAGTATGGACTTTGTATATCTAGGTATACTTATTTTTCTATTCGTATTGGCAACATTTGATTTGTCTGTAGGAGTTACAAACGATGCGGTCAATTTTCTAAGCCCCGCAGTAGGTGCAAACGCAGCCAAATTCAGGACGATATTAATAGTAGCAGCTGTCGGCATATTTGTTGGTGCCTCTACAAGCAGTGGAATGATGGATATTGCCAGGCACGGCATTTTAAGCCCAAGTTATTACACTTTTGAAGAAGTGATATGCATCTTCCTGGCAGTTTCCACCACAGACATCATTTTGATGGACATTTTCAATACTTTGGGAATGCCAACCTCAACCACTGTTTCTATGGTGTTTGGGTTGTTGGGCGGTAGTTCTGCCTTGGCCATCTCCAAGATATTCAACCAGGGATTCGCATATGCAGAACTGATTAATACTGATAAAGCACTCTCGGTAATTATCGGAATATTTCTGTCTGTTGCAATCGCCTTTGTCATCGGTTTAATCGTAATGTGGATAACACGTCTGGTGTTCACTTTTAAATATACCAATCATTTAAAATGGACGATTGCCATATTCGGAGGTATTTCTATTACAGTAATCTTTTATTTTCTTATCGTAAGCGGAATTGGCAACGCCAAATTCATGACCAGCAATGTACAAGATTGGATTGGCAGCCACAAAGTCTTAATACTAACCAGTTGTTTTATCATTGCAACCATATGTATTGAAATCCTCTATCTGCTTAAAATTAATATTTTCAAAATTATAGTTCTTTTTGGTACCTTTTCATTGGCCATGGCCTTTGCCGGAAACGACCTGGTCAATTTTATTGGAGTACCGCTTTCCGGACTTGAATCCTATCTCGACTTCACACAAAACGCCCATGGGGCAACAGCCAGCCAATACCATATGGGAATACTTGCTGGAAAAAATCCCGGATTCGACCGCATTGTGCCCATATTTCTGGTGGCAGCAGGCGTTGTAATGATTATTTCCATTTTCCGGTCAAAGAAAGCCCGCAAGGTTATTGAAACCTCCAACAATCTGGCACGCCAAGACGAGGGCGAGGAAGTGTTTAGTTCATCACGAATCGCACGCCATACCGTAAGAGGAGTATTGAATACTACATCAATCATTACACATTATGTACCCAAAAGCATCAAAAGATGGATTAATTCCCGATTCAACACAGACGAAGCCATACTGGACGATAACATGTCATTTGACCTCATTCGTGCCTCGGTAAATTTGGTATTGGCAGCCCTTCTGATCGTTGTCGGAACTTCATTAAAACTTCCCCTATCTACCACTTACGTGGCATTTATGGTAGCTATGGGTACGTCATTGGCAGATAGAGCATGGGGACGCGAAACTGCCGTTTACCGTATCACAGGTGTAATAACCGTTATTGGCGGCTGGTTTCTTACTGCAGGAGCAGCCTTCATCGTAAGTTTCACATTTGCTACGGTCAACCATCTGGGTGGTGTAGTTGCCATGTGTGCAACAATGGTTGTGCTTGCGCTTGTGCTGATTAACAACAATCGTCGTTTCAAGAAAAAACAGGAAGTAGACAACGTGGATCTAATATTCAGAAGCCTGGTGCGTAGTCATGACAAAAACGAAAGTTGGAATCTGCTGCTCAAACACATCCGCCAGACCCAATCTGAACTGATTGAATTATCAAAAAACTCATTCACAGAAATTACCCAAGGCCTTTTCAACGAAAATATCAAATCACTGAAACACGCCTCCGAAGTCATCAGTCAGGAAAAAAGCAAATGGAAGCGCTATCGCCGAAAAGAAATTATCGGTATGCGCAAAATTGATTATCTGCAAGCTGTTGAAAAAAATACATGGTTTCACTTGGGATGCAACAGTTGCTCACAAATCATATACTGTCTTAAACGTATGCTGGAACCCTGTATGGAACATGTAGACAACAACTTCAACCCTCTGCCTAAAGAATACATCAAACAATTCCACCCTATTTGCCAAGAGACTGAGAAAATGCTTGATCAGGTACATAACATCATTACTTCTGGAGATTTCAGCAATGCTGACTCAGTATTAGTTGATGGAAATGCCCTAAAAAGCAGGATTTCACAAATGCGTCATGAAATACAGGGGCAACTACAAAAGGAAAACAGCAATATCAAAATCATATTGCTATATCTTAACTCCCTGCAGGAAACGCAAGAATTAATCAGCGCAACGCGACATCTGCTCCGTGCAAGCCGCCGCTTTCAACAATAAAAAGAGATAAACAGTAAAGACATAAGTCACTCCGGGAAGATTCTGGTAGTGACTTATGTCTTTTATCCTCGGATCATTGATTATCTTTTCATCGAAAATCTTCTTTACTATTGTTGACCTTAATTCCCTTCTACTACATAATCAACTTACCTTTTGACTTGGGGTTGCTACTGATTGTCAAACTCGCCCTTTTGCCAAGTTGTGGAATACAGTAAATCTCCTGCTACCCCGAAAAGATTATCTGTCATCCCCTAATTGGATATTTACCTTATGCTGATATTTCCAAAATACCAAGTCGGGAAACTTTATCTTTACAAAAGCTGCCGTTCCTTAAAAAATCTGTCTTGTTGGATTTTTTTATTATTTCATTTGCTATCGCTACCTCATATATACACCTGATATAGTTATAAAGAGCCATTTTTAAAACAAGTTGCAGGACTACGATTACAATCACGGTAGTCTTGCTTTTTCTTGATTTTATAATAAGAATCCTTACAAGTTCACAGGCTTTGTACTTTTGGGTATCTTTAGTTGTCTTATGCTACTTCAAGCCGCTGCATGTTGCTTATCCTGTTGTGCGCCTTGTGGGGTATGGTATTTACAGCCTCTAATGTGGTATTGTATGCAGGCTGAAACAATAAACAACTCACCAATCGAAGCCACTGCAGTATCGATGACTTATTTTCCGGTATTTTTAATTTGGAAATAGCATGCGGCACATATATAGGCTCTGGTATGTACACACTTTCTATGTCGCGTATAGGCTATGTAGGAGCCGTACTGGCATCTATAACATTTATCTATTGAAACAAGATTATCAAAAAGAAAATGAAAGAAAAGACAATTTGTTATTAGTAATCGATTGGACTCATAAATTAAGAGCGGAGTGTATCTTTTAGTTGTTGAATTACATCATCCAGATATTTCTTACCG
>ULNN01015233.1_pt1 | contig 39769 bp, 32 predicted proteins | sample 1951931 | NCBI WGS metagenome assembly ULNN01 (sample SAMEA4835578, study PRJEB28245) | human gut metagenome | biome: gut microbiome; material: fecal sample | place: Denmark | collected 2008
AATATTCTCTAATCTAATTCAACCAACAGGTATACAGACCATACTGGTTGAATACGACTTCGGCATTAGGATTAGACTCACCGTTATAACCATACGCTAAACCTACTGTTTCAGGAGCGGCACCATTCAAGAAATCATCCAATGAACGGTAACGGTAATAACCTGTTCCCCCACGCATATAAGAGTTATTGGCTAATTGGTGTTCAAAACTGAAACCAGCTGTAATCTTATGTGCACCCGCATAATAAGTGAAATTATCGGTTACGGTTGTAATCTTGTTCTGTACACGGTTATTGTAAGAGAAAAGTTCATAACCTAAACTCATATAAGGAGTAAGGCTCTGTGTAACAGTACCGTCTGCTGCTGTTTCATAACCTCCCATAATATCGATGAAAGGGAAAAGCGATGAATTCGAGCCACGTACATCATCGATATTTGTATAAGTAAACAACAACTGGTTGGAGATATTATTGCCGAAACGGCTGTTAAAGTCAGCCGAAACGGTGCTTACCTTGTTGTCCATAGAATACATCGAATTAGCAAAAGACATGGAATATTGAGACAAACGGTCCATGTTACGAAGACGATAGCCGGTATCGCTGGAGTTTCCGTTAACAGGATTCCAGGCGGTATTCTTTGTATAATTATAACGAACAGCCAAATGATGGTTGTCTGTAATGTTCCAGTCAATACGTCCTAACAACTTCAGGTTGCTTTCATCAGCCGGAAAATCAGTGAATGAACCTGTATCGTATCCATAACGTTCCATCATGAAGTCACGCACCTTCTGCAAGTCGGCCACCGTAGTACGTGAAATGTAGTTGTCAGGATCGGCTACACCGTCTTCCGACGCACGCCAGCGGTTGATGACTGACGGGACCTTAGAATATTCGGCATTGGCAAAGAAGAATAGCTTATTTTTCACAATCGGTCCACCCAAAGTAAAACCATAAGTAGTATTGCGGTTGATGCCACGTTCACCCAAATCCGTATCATCGATGCGGTTACCGTGCATATTCTCATTATTGTGATAAATATAAGCTGTACCCTTGAAAGTATTGGTACCCGACTTGGTTACTGCGTTGATACCACCTCCGATGAAGTTGGTCTGGCGAACATCAAAAGGAGTCACCACTACCTGTACCTCATCAAGGGCGTCCATAGAGATAGGCATACCACCACCAGGCAGAGTAGATGACAATCCAAAGTTGTTGTTCAGATTAGCTCCGTCAAGTGTAAAATTGGTAGAACGTCCGTCACCTCCGGCAAAACCCATGCCATTGGCATACGGTGAAACACGTGTTATATCCGAAATATTACGACTGACCGTAGGCAGTGACATCATCTGCGCATTCGAGATATTGGTTGTCGCACCGGTCTTTTCGGCGGCAAACTTAGAACGCGTACCCGTTACTACTACCTCTCCTAATTCAGTAACGTCCTCAGAAAGACTAACATTAATATTATAAGTTTCACCTAACTGAAGTGTGATATCCTCAATGGTTCTGTCAGCATAACCGATGTACGTGATTTCCACTTCATATGGTCCACCTACACGCATACCTTGAATAGCCCAACGTCCGTCTGCATTGGTAATAGCACTATAAGTTGTACCCGAAGGTTGGTGAACAACTCGGACTAAAGCACTGATAACGTCTTCGCCTAGTTCATCGGAAACATGTCCAGACATTGCTGAAGTAGTAACCTGAGCGTTCACTACTGCTGCCGTCAGAGACATCAGAGCAGCAAAAAATAATCGCATTTTTCTTACCATAATTTTTGTGTTAAAATTATAAAGATTTAATATCCGCGTGCAAAATTAAAGAAAAATAAAGAATAAATATGTTACAAATTCATTAATAATCAATGCTTAAGAGTATTTTTCCGGCATCTAGGAAATACGTTATTAAATGTAACGCATCAGAATAAACGAATAAAACAATTAATAATCAGAGAATTAAACACTCATTAAATCATTATTTAATTTTATCAAAACAGGTTTCTAAAAAATCAAATATTCTATTTGACCCATAGCACTTTCATCGGATGAAGGACCTTTATATATCATTCCGATTCAAAATATAAAAACCTTGAGTACTTCCTTCCAGAATAACATTTTAACATAAAAAAGACTGTTATTCCATTTTTGTGAATCAAATTACATAAAAATATAAACTCGTAAATCCTCTATATTCTTGCACCCGGAATGAATCAGTATACGTTTTACGGATATTTATCCAGAAAACATACATATTTATCCTTGTTTTATCCGTTTTTCATCCGGATAAAAACAGAAAAACACGAAGAAAAAAAATAATTTCTTCTAGACAAAAAGCAATAAACACCTGGGGAAATGAGTGAAGATGAGCGTTCATCCGAAAAAACGCGCCGAAAAAAAGGCTCTAGAACGCTGGTTGATGACAAAAGGATGAGTTTCCTAAGATTTCAAAAAGAGAGTATATACATGCTAATTCATCCGAAAGAGCATAAAAGAAAACAAGAAAGCAACAGAAAAATCCCGCCAACAGGGATTTTCATGACACTTGAACAAATATCAGAACCGTGAGAAACTCATCTTTCCCACAAAGTCCGGAGAGGGTACGAACAATGCGATTCTCAACCCGTCCGAATGAACAAAATGACAGAATGTGAAAACGATCAAGAAAGCAATATCCGGCGGGCACCTACGTAACGTTTGGCATAATAGGGTTCATCCGAAGAAGAGATGCGGATACCGGTGCGGCTGGCATGAATGAAAGAAAAAGTACCGGTAGACGGATTCACATCGGTTACAATTCCTACATGTCCGATTGAACTGGACGAAGAACGTGAACCTCCGAAAAAGACCAGATCGCCTTTCTGCAATTCCGTACAACTGCTTACCTCTACCCCTTCCGTAAACTGAGAACGGGATGAGCGGGTCAACTGGATATTTTCTTTCTTGAACACATAGGTAGTAAAGCCGGAACAATCGAAACCGACTTTCGGGTTCATACGTCCGCTACGATAAGGAACACCGATGTATTTCATCGCTACTTTTACAATATCATGCCCGGTTACTGAAGTAGAATCTGCGGAAGTGGAAGTCTGAGCAGCAAGCGGCAAGGCAAAGAGGCCAGCCAAACAGAAGAATAAAGTAGCGATAACATGTCTCATGCGGTTGTCTACAATCGTTTATAAGGTTATACATCTCATTGAACTGTGCTACAAATTTACGAATAAATTATTCGCACAACAACCAGTTTTTACAACTTTTGGCATGTCAACATAGCAAATCCGCACCATCAGGCGTAATAGATATCACTAACAATCAGAAAATTAATCTACCACTCTATCGAACACTTTCAATGAAAGAGATTCATTTTTTTTAAGAAAATGCACACACGTTTTCACTTCTCCTTCCTAAAGGCAAAACAGATACAGCCCATAAAGAGCCTGTCAGACTTTTTATGGGCTGAAAATATTTTACAAAATTACAACACGGTTCCGTCGGCAGACACCTTCACCTTAACATCTCTTTCACCCTGTTCCATTTCTATCAGGTAATAAGATGCAGTAGGGGTCTCCACGAAATCAGCATCATCGAACCGATAATCAGGGTATTGTGCCTGTGCGGCAGCCTTCACCACTTCAGGTACTTCGTTTATACGCACATCCCAGGTTGAAGACATCCACGCTCCCTCAAGATCGAACATCACTTCCTTTCCCCGGCCGTCGTGTACGATATCCACCTCATAACCGTTCGCTTCACGGTCTACCTCTATGATGCGGGCTCCCGGATAACGCTCATTCAGAAAGTCTGAAAATTGTCCACTGTTAATGCCCGGTAAATAGTCAGAACCTCCATGACTTCCTTCACCTGTACCGGTTTCCTCCCTCACCAACACTCCATCGGCGGCATAGTACAAATACATCTCCTGGCTATATTGTTCCACTTCGATGACATACACTACCTCCATCTCCAGACGTTCTACCATATCCACATCTTCTATTTCCCATGTGGCATATGTACTGGCTCTGAAAGCCGTCTGTACCGCATCAGGCAAATCAGTAAAACGTATTTCTGTTTCTGTCAGCTGCCAGATACCTTCTGGTGTAAACCAGGCCGTTCTTTCCCAACCGTTTTCGTAAAAATCGGCTATATAATAGCCCCTGTCGTTTTCCCATTCCACACGTGTAGCCTGAGGATACTTTTTGGAAAGCGAGTCGGTCAATTCGACAGGCACAACGCTCAAATCATCATCGTCATCACAACTTTGTAACATCCATGCAGACACTCCCAGAGTCAACATAGCGAAAAACATCTTCAATTTCATAATCTTGGCTCCCTAATTTAAATTTACATTGAAAAAAGGCCCGGTGGTTTCTATACCCGGTCCAGAAATATAATGCCAAAGGTAAAAGGCAAATCTGAAAAGAATTGGGAAAAATTCCGGAAAAGCCTTATCTTTGCCACATTATTTATCAGACATGTAAAGAATAATCAATATGGACAAGAAATTTAAGCGAACAACCGTCACTTCAGCGCTGCCATATGCCAACGGACCTGTACACATCGGTCACCTGGCAGGCGTGTATGTCCCGGCTGACATTTACGTGCGTTACCTGCGTCTGAAGAAAGAAGAAGTCCTGTTCATCGGAGGTTCCGACGAACACGGTGTACCCATCACTATCCGTGCCAAGAAGGAAGGATGTACACCTCAAGATGTTGTAGACCGTTACCATACACTTATCCGTGACTCATTCAAGGAATTCGGTATTTCTTTCGATGTTTACGGACGTACTACTTCGGAAGTACATCATAAAACAGCTTCCGACTTTTTCCGCAAATTGTACGATAAAGGCGAATTCATCGAAAAGACTTCCATGCAGTATTACGATGAAGAAGCACACACATTCCTGGCCGACCGCTACATCACCGGTGAATGCCCCCGCTGTCATGCCGAAGGTGCTTACGGTGACCAGTGCGAAAAATGTGGAAGCACACTCTCACCAACCGAACTGATTAATCCGAAAAGTGCTATCAGCGGAAGCAAACCGGTCATGAAAGAAACCAAGCACTGGTACCTGCCTCTCGACAAGCATGAAGGTTGGTTGCGTAAATGGATTCTGGAAGACCACAAGGAATGGCGCCCGAACGTATATGGGCAGTGCAAGAGCTGGTTGGATATGGGTCTGCAGCCACGCGCCGTAAGCCGTGACCTGGACTGGGGTATCCCCGTACCAGTAGAAGGAGCCGACGGCAAAGTACTGTATGTATGGTTCGACGCACCTATCGGCTATATTTCGAATACCAAGGAACTACTGCCAGATTCATGGGAAAAATGGTGGAAAGACCCTGAAACCCGTCTGGTGCACTTCATCGGAAAAGACAATATCGTATTCCACTGCATCGTATTCCCGGCCATGCTGAAAGCGGAAGGAAGCTACATTCTGCCGGACAACGTACCGAGCAATGAATTCCTGAACCTGGAAGGCGACAAGATTTCCACTTCACGCAACTGGGCCGTATGGTTGCACGAATACCTGCAGGATTTCCCTGGCAAACAGGATGTACTCCGCTACGTACTGACCGCCAATGCTCCGGAAACCAAAGATAACGATTTTACTTGGAAAGATTTCCAGGCACGCAACAACAACGAACTGGTAGCCGTTTACGGTAACTTTGTGAACCGCGCCCTGGTACTGACCCATAAATATTTCGACGGAAAGGTTCCTGCCTGCGGCGAACTGACCGATTATGACAAGGAAACCCTGAAGGAATTTGCCGATGTCAAAGCTGAAGTGGAGAAACTGCTGGATGTATTCAAGTTCCGCGACGCACAGAAAGAAGCCATGAACCTGGCACGTATCGGAAACAAATACCTGGCCGATACCGAACCGTGGAAACTGGCCAAGACCGACATGGACCGTGTGGCCACTATCCTGAACATCGCCCTGCAGCTGGTTGCCAATCTGGCCATCGCTTTCGAACCGTTCCTGCCGTTCAGCTCAGACAAGTTACGCCATATGCTGAATATGGAATCCTTCGAATGGGAGCAGCTGGGACGCACAGACCTGCTGGCAGCCGGCCACCCGCTGAATAAGGCCGAACTGCTGTTCGAAAAGATAGAAGACAGTGTCATCGAGGCTCAGGTACAGAAACTGCTGGATACCAAGAAAGCCAACGAAGCCGCCAATTACAAGGCCAACCCTATCAAACCGATCATTTCGTTCGAAGACTTCGAAAAGCTGGATATCCGTGTAGGTACCGTACTGGAATGCCAGGCTGTGCCTAAGATGAAAAAGCTGCTCCAGTTCAAGATAGCCGACGGGCTGGAAAATCGTACCATCGTAAGCGGTATCGCCCAACACTACAAACCGGAAGAACTGGTAGGCAAACAGGTACTGTTCATCGCCAACCTGGCACCGCGTCAGTTCAAGAACGGTCTGGTAAGCGAAGGAATGATTCTGAGTGCCGAAAACTTCGACGGTTCACTGGCCGTTACTTCCCTGCTGCGTGAGGTTAAACCAGGTAGCGAAGTGAAGTAATTATCTATACAGACATACATTCATTCACAGAGACGCAAAGGCACAGACAGTTCCGGTCCACCCGGATGCCGGCCTCTGTGTCTCTGTGCTTTATTCCCGATTCTATGGCAGAGCAATCATTGAAAGACAAGACCGCAAAAGGACTTCTATGGGGCGGAATCAGCAATGGGGTACAGCAACTGCTGAACCTGATATTCGGTATTTTCCTGGCCCGCATTCTGACACCGGCCGATTACGGAATGGTAGGTATGCTGGCTATCTTTACCGCTATTGCCGGAACACTACAGGACAGTGGATTTACCAGCGCCCTGGCCAATAAAAAGGAAGTTACCCACCGCGACTACAATGCGGTTTTCTGGTTCAGTTTCCTGACTGGCATCACCCTTTACATTATCCTGTTTTTCAGTGCTCCGCTCATTGCTGCCTACTACCGGCAACCAGACCTGGTACCACTGGCACGGTTCACATTTCTAGGATTTGTCATTTCCAGCAGCGCAACAGCCCACAGTGCTTATCTGTTCCGCAATCTGATGGTAAAACAAAAGGCCATCGCTCAGATTCCGGCACTGGTCATATCGGGAACAACAGGTATCCTTATGGCATACAACGGCATGTCTTACTGGGGTATCGCTACCCAAAGTCTGGTATACATAGCAATCATCAATCTCTGCTTCTGGTATTTCTCACCGTGGCGGCCTACTTTCCACCTGGATTTCCGCCCGTTGAAAGAGATGTTCGGATTCAGCAGCAAAGTCTTGCTGACCAATATCTTCATACAGACCAACAACAATATCTTTTCTGCTATCATCGGACGACTCTTCCTGCCTAAGGATGTAGGGTTCTACACCCAAGCCAACAAGTGGAACACAATGGGAGCTTCCTTGATAAGCGGTACCATCAATAGTGTAGCCCAACCGGTTCTGGCACAAATTACAGATAACGCCAACCGGCAACAGGCGGTTTTCCGCAAAATGCTACGCTTCACTTCTTACCTGGCTTTCCCAGCCATGTTCGGACTGGCCCTCATTGCCCCAGAATTCATTCATCTGGCTATCAAAGACAAATGGATGCCTTGTGTACCTATTCTACAGACTCTCTGCATCTGGGGGGCTTTCCTGCCTATCACCACTCTTTGTTCCAACCTGGTCATCAGTCAGGGAAAATCGAACATCTACATGTGGAATACCATCGCCATCGGAGTCCTGCAAGTATTGGCTGTACTCCTCATCCACCGCTTAGGTATCTATTACATGATTCTGATGTATACCTGTATCAATATAGGCTGGCTGTTTATTTGGTACTACTTTGTACATCGGGAAATAGGACTCCGCTTTCTGGATGCAATAAAAGACATCGCACCGTTTGCTGGAACTTCCCTCATTGCTATGGGAGTCAGCTTTATGGTAACACGCTACATCACATCGGAATGGCTCCTGATGATAGGCAAAATCTTGATAGCCGCCTCGGTTTACCTTGCCATTCTATGGGTTTCCCGTTCCCGAATTCAACAGGAAATGCTACAATATCTGTTTAAGAAAAAATAAACTATGCCTATGGTCAGTGTCATCATCCCTCTATATAACGGTGCAGCCTACATCGAACGAAGTATACACTCCGTACTGAACCAGACTTTCCAGGAGTTCGAAATAGTAGTAGTAGACGATGGGTCAACAGACGACGGGCCTCAACGGGTAACAGCGTTCCACCTTCCGCACATCCGCCTCATCCGACAAGCAAACGGTGGAGTGTCAGCGGCACGAAATACCGGTATCCGAGAAGCCCGATACGGACTGATTGCCTTTCTGGATGCTGATGACGAATGGATGCCCGACCATCTGGACACTATCATCCGGCTGTATCATACTTTTCCTCGGTGTGGTGTATTCGGAACCTCCTATTATTTTCTACGAAAGGGTGAAAAACCACGGCTTCCCATCATACCCGAAAAGTTCCACTTCACGGGAGAAGATGGTATACTCGACAACTATTACGAACTGGCATCGGGAACAGATTTTCCGATGCAGACCAGTGCGTATGCCGTCAGAAAAGAAATCATCCAATCCATCGGGGGCTTTCCGGTAGGTATTCCGTCTGGTGAAGATATTCTGACACTGGCCCGCCTACAAGCCGTATGTGAATTTGCTTATTGCCGGAAACCTACCTCCATTTATTATCTGACAACCGGTAGCAACAAAAGCCACCGTCCCATTCTGAAGGACGATCCACTGGACAACATGTTTAATGAGATCTACCGGAAAGCAAGCCAGAAACCGGGAATCCGGCTGTTTTTGTCCTCCTGGCACAAACGCCGCATGTCAGGAGCCATATTGGCTCATAAATACAGACTGGGAATACGGGAATTCTGGAAAGCTTTTTGTATCTTGCCTTTCCAAAAGAAACTATATACCTCGTTGCTGGTAACCTTGTTTGCCAGTATCACAGGAATGAGCCTGTACGAAATCAATAAACGCCTGAATCAACCGGGTGGTAAAGGAACTGACCAAACAATAAAATGACATGAAACAACCAGTCAACTATATCGCTACGTGGTTTTACAAGGAATCAGAAGAGGAAGCCAGCTTCTACCCTCAACTGGGGCAGAAAGGAAGTTCCTCACTTGTACACTCCATCTACATGCAGATACAAGTACCTTTCTTTGTAACCTTTAAACATTACAATCCGGATGCCCAATGTATCTTCTTTACAAATCTGACTCCGGAGAATTTACCCGGTTACCTTATCCGACTGTTCCGGAAACTGAATGTAGAGATAGTGACATTGCCTTACACCTGCAAGCCACCCAAAGATTGGTATACAGCCTGGCAGAACCAGTTTTACCTGTATGACATCCTGAAATACATGGGAAACCGCATGAAAGAGAAAGATACTCTGCTGATAAGCGACGCAGACTGTCTGTGTCATACTTCCCTGGCTCCGCTCTTCGAAGAGGTTCGGAAAAACGGAAGTGCCCTTTATGAGTTCATAACCGACAGAAAGCATATCATCAATGGTATCACCTTACCCCAAATGGAAGAATTATACCGAGCTTGCTACGGAAAGAAAGAAATGAACCCGATAACCTATTATGGAGGGGAATTCGTAGCTTTCCGTAAAGACGTAATTGACCGAATCAATAAAGCCTTTCCTGAGTTATGGACTTTCAACCTCGAATATGGACGGAAACACCCATTCAAGCTGAACGAGGAGGCACACCTGTTGAGTTTGCTGGCCGAACACCTGCACATCCGTAATACAATCGCCAACCGATATGTAAAACGTATGTGGACTACCCCACACTTCAATAACGTACAACCGGGTGACGAGAATATTTCTGTATGGCACTTGCCCTATGAAAAAAAACGGGGGCTCTATCAACTCTATAAGTTGATAGGAAAAGACAACGACATAACAAACGAAAACGTATTCTGGCAGAAGGCAGGCAGCTATACCGGTATCCCCTGCATCAGCCTGAAGAAACGGATAAGAGACAGACTGACCACCCTATGGATGAAAATCAAATAAAGCTATCGCATATACAATTATTATGATGAAAATACTGACTATCATTGTCTCCTATAACTTCGAGCTCTGGATAGACCGATGTCTGGGAAGTCTGAAGGATTCTTTACAACAAACAGATACCATCGTTATTGACAACGGTTCAAGCGACCGGACAGTGGAAATTCTCCGTAAAAATTATCCTCAGATACGACTGATAGAAAATCATGGCAATCTGGGATTCGGCAAAGCGAACAATATCGGTATGCAGATAGCCCTGAAAGAGGGCTATGATGCGGTGTTCCTGCTTAATCAGGACGCATGGATAGACCCCCAAACCCTAGGGAACCTGGCTCATGAATCCATCAAACATCCGGATTACGCTATCCTTTCTCCTGTACACCTGAACGGAACAGGAAGTGAACTGGAAAAAGGATTCGCTTCGTATACACAAGTGAACAGCCGGAATAATCTACCGACAGAAAACAGACTCACAGAATGTCCTTTCATTAATGCCGCCTTCTGGTTCATCCCTACAGGAGTCCTGAAAAAAATAGGAGGATTTTCTTCTTTATTCTATCATTACGGTGAAGATAAAGACTATGTCAACCGAATACATTTCCACGGTTACCGGATAGGATATCTGCCTACTGTATTCGGATGCCATGACCGGGAATTCCGGAAAGTATCGTTGGAAGGATTCATGCGGGCAGAACGTGTATACCTGCTCTCTGAATACGCCAACATCAATTACAACTTCATTCAGGCGTTTGCCTATGGTGTATTGGCAGGAATAAAGAAATTAGCTACTTCCCTGCTGAAAAGGCAATGGACATACGCCAAAGGATATGCAGGCATCGTGTCCGGATTGCTCAGCCAGACTCCTGACATCTGTCGTATCCGTAAACAAACCAAACAACTTAATCCCAATTTTCTGAAACCATGACTTACGCCCCTATCCTTCTGTTTGTTTACAATCGTCCGGAGCATACCCGCCGGCTGATTACCTCGCTGCTTACCAATCGTGAAGCAGCCGAGAGTCCGTTGATTATTTATGCTGATCAAGCCCGTAACGAAACAGACCGTCCACACGTAGAAGAAGTGAGGAGCTATCTTCGTTCACTGAAAGGATTCGGGGATATTACCCTGATAGAACGTACCGAGAACTGGGGACTTGCCCGAAACATTATTGATGGCGTAACTACCCAGCTAACGAAATACGGACGGGTTATCGTACTGGAAGACGACCTGGTGGTTTCTCCTTATTTCTTACAGTTCATGAATGAAGCTCTTGAAACCTACAAAGACGAAGAACGGGTGGGACACATACAGGCCTGCGATTTTACACAAGACCTTTCTCTACCAGATACTTTTCTCATCAAATGGACAGGGAGCTGGGGATGGGCTACCTGGGAACGAGCCTGGAAACATTTCAATCCGAATGGACAGGAACTGCTGGAAGCACTGGAACGGCAAAAACTGACCCGTACCTTCGATTTCGACGGCAATTATCCGTTCACCCGTATGCTTCGCCGACAGATAGCCGGACTCAACAATTCCTGGGCTATCCGTTGGAATGCCAGCCTTTTTCTGGCCGATATTCTTTCGCTGAATGTAGGAAAATCATTGGTACAGAATACCGGATTCGATGGTAGCGGTACTAACTGCGGGGGAGGAAATCTATACGGTTCTACCCTATGGGAACAACCGCTTCCGGTTATTCCCATCTCCCCTATTACAGAAAACAAGGAAGCCCGTCGAGCATTTGCACGTTATTATCACCGTACCAATTGTTTCTGGGCTAAAGCTATCCGGCGTATCAAACGGACTTTACGTGGTGATTTTGGAGCTTAAGCAATTAGTTTTTCATAAGAAAAAGTGTAAATCTCACAGAATTCGCTTTCCTGCGTTCAAGAAAAAAATCTACCTTTGCAAAAATTTAGGAAGCATGAGAGTAGTTATCATCAATACATCCGAACGGATTGGAGGTGCGGCCATCGCAGCCAGCCGCCTGACAGAAGCACTGAAAAACAGCGGGATCAAAGCTAAAATGTTAGTGCGTGATAAACAGACGGACCATGTCGGTGTAGTAGCACTGAAAAAGTCGTGGCGGAAAATCTGGCAATTTGTCTGGGAACGGCTGATTATCTGGAAGGCCAATCACTTCAAAAGAGGAAACCTCTTTGCTGTAGATATTGCCAACACTGGTACCGATGTAACCTCTCTGCCGGAATTCCGTCAGGCGGATGTTATCCACCTGCACTGGATTAACCAAGGCATGCTTTCCCTGAAAGATATCCGGAAAATCGTAGAGTCAGGCAAACCGATTGTCTGGACTATGCACGATATGTGGCCCATCACGGGTATCTGCCATCATGCAGAATCCTGCACCCGATATACCGAACAGTGTCATACATGTCCGCTACTCCATAAAGGTCATAAAAATGATCTTTCTTACCGGGTATTCAACAGAAAAAAAAATATATACCGGAATGCCAATCTGACGTTTATTGCATGTAGCCGTTGGCTGGAAGGACTGGCACGACAAAGTGTCCTGACACAAGGGCACCTGGTAACCAATATACCCAATCCGCTCAATACCAACTTATTCCGTCCGCTAGACAAGTTACAGGCACGCCAAAAGTTTTCCTTACCGACCGACAAGAAGCTACTGTTGTTCAGTTCGATGAAAACAACCGATAAAAGAAAAGGAATCAGCTATCTGGTAGAAGCCTGTCTGCTCCTTCAGAAGCAATATCCGGATTTTGTCCGCCAATTGGGAGTAGTGGTGGTGGGAAAAGCATCTCAGGAAAATGAATCTCTCTTCCCATTCCCTGTATATTGCCTGGATTATGTAAAAAAAGAAAAAGAACTTGCCGAAATCTATAATGCTACAGATTTGTTCGTTACTCCTTCTCTCATGGAAAATCTGCCTAACACCATTGTAGAAGCCATGTCATGTGGTATTCCCTGTGTAGGATTCAATATCGGAGGTATTCCACAGATGATAGACCACCTGCACAATGGCTATGTAGCCCAATACAAATCGGCAGAAGACCTGGCAAATGGAATCTACTGGTCATTAAGTGAGAACAATTACCGGAGCTTGTGTGAACAAGCGAGACGGAAGGCAGAGAGCACTTATTCTGAACGAATCGTCGCCATGAAATATATCCAAATCTATAATCAGATAACCGGAAAAAATGCATAACCTACATCACCTTCACCCGAAATTTTCCATCATAACCGTTACCTATAATGCCGGTAAGGTATTGGAAGACACCATCCAGAGTGTCATCACACAAACCTACAAGAATGTAGAATACATTCTGGTAGATGGAGGTTCGACTGATAATACACTTAACATTATCAACCAATACCGGAGTATGATCCAGCAGGTAGTCAGTGAACCTGACCAGGGATTGTATGATGCCATGAATAAAGGTATACGAATGGCTACAGGCGATTATATCTGTTTCCTGAATGCCGGAGATGCCTTTCATGAAGATGATACCTTACAACAGATGGTACATTCGATAGCGGTGAATAATACATTGCCAGATGTATTATATGGCGAAACAGCCATCGTAGACGAAGAAGGACATTTTCTGCGTATGCGCCGGCTCTCAACACCAGAACATTTGACTTGGAAAAGTTTCCAACATGGTATGCTGGTCTGCCATCAGGCTTTCTTTGCCCGCCGAGATTTGGTAGAACCGTATGACCTCCGCTACCGCTTCTCAGCCGATTTCGACTGGTGTATCCGAATCATGAAGAAAAGTAAGGTATTACATAACACGCATCTGACTCTCATAGACTATTTGAACGAAGGCATGACAACACGCAATCACAAAGCTTCACTGAAGGAACGTTTCCGTATCATGTGTAAACACTACGGATATCTTACTACCATTACCCATCATATAGGGTTCGTAGCACGCCTGCTTTATAAGAAATAAATCCTCAGATGAAATGTAACCATGTCATAACCGCTAGCATCTATTCTTAACAACAGATTAAATCCATTAAAAAATTTTACCATCCATATACTGAGACCTTATCTACAAATTTATAGAATCATTTTAGCTATTTCTTTCAAGACTTCTAATAATTTATTTTTAAATTAGCGAAACCATTTAAAGATTTATATACTATGAAATTCTATATTATTTTCTCTCTGCTTTTCTTTCAGGCATTATACAATTCCATATCCGCAAACAATGATAAAGAACTTTTAATGGAATTGGATAAAGTATTAAAAGACCAAAAGATTTATGAGCAGTATATGGAAGATAAAATAAAAACAGCCAACCAAAAAGTCTTTTTTACGGCAGACAATCCCCAGCTACAATTCGAAGCATTAGGAGATTTATTCGAATTATACCGTTCCTACCGAACAGACCAAGCCCTCAGCATTGCCGAACAACGGATACAACTCGGAAAACAACTGAATGAAGAAAGTTATCGGAAAGCGGTCATGAATAAAGCCGATGTATTGAACAAAATGGGCTACTACAACGAGGCGCGGGAACTACTGGAACAAATGAACGATGAAAATCAATTGGAATCAGATAAATACGGTTGTTACCTCTTTCATACCATATATTTATCGTTATATAACGAAGCTACTACCCCCCAACAAAAAAACATATATCGGGAGAAAATGGCTTATTACACCCAACAGGCTCTCACACATGCCAAGCCAGATACTTATTCATACATCTCGAATTATAGTCTTCAGTTACAATATCAGGGTAAAACGGATGAAGCTATCAGACTATTGGAAAAAGCTTATCAGAACGATAAGTATGAAAATGATAAAGCTCGTCTGGAATATTCATTAGCAAGCCTTTATTTAGAAAAGAATGATACCATTAAAGGTAGACATTACTTGATTCTTTCATCTATTACCGATTTGAAAGATGCTAAAAAAGTATATATGTCCTTACAAACTCTTGCCATGTTACTCTATTATCAAGGTGACATCGAACGGGCATATATCTATATATCCAGAGCCCTTGAAGATATTAGCTTCGGAAAGGCACGTTACCGGTTCGAGGATATTGCCAATTACCTCCCCATTATCAGTGCAGGCAACCGCCAACGTGTAGCAGAAGAAAAACAAACCTCTCTGCTATTAATTACTTTTTTATCAGCCGTCACTTTATTATTAATTATTGCCTGTTTCATTATCTACACAAAAAACAAACGATTAAATGAAGCCAAAACAACCTTAAAAGAACAATGTGACCAGTTACGTATCGCTTCAGAGCACCTGCAACAAATGAATCAACAGATTATAGAGAAAGACCATATCAAAGAAGAATACATCGGCATGTTATTCAATCTCTGTTCGGAATATATCCAGAAACAACATACACTATACAAACAACTGAATCGAATAGCAACTTCCGGGCATCTTTCTGACCTTTCCAAATTCATCAGTGAACAACAGGGAAAATCCGAAGATCTCAAGACTTTCATTCACCAGTTCGATACGATTTTTCTGACAATTTTCCCTAATTTTGTCAAAGACTTCAATGCTCTTCTACGTCCTGAAGAGCAGATTAAAGTAAAAGAAGGAGAATTATTGACTCCCGAATTACGTATCTATGCTTTACTACGTTTGGGTATCAACGACAATTCCAAAATAGCCAGTTTCCTTCATTACTCCCTGCAAACAGTTTATAACTACCGGATGAAGATGCGCAATAAAGCCATTTCTGATAAAAAAGATCTGGCTATACAAATATTCAATCTATAACAAGCAATAAAATAGCTTATATAACACTTAATCTACTCTTAATAAGAAGAAGATATAATTATAAGTATATCAAATTATTAGATAAATTACTTTTCATACAGACTTACTTATTCTATTTCGAGAGGCTTTATCCTACAAAGCTTCTCTAAATTTGTATTGTAACCAAGTTACAGAACACGAAATCTAATAACCTATAAAAACATTACTGTATGAAAAGAAGAAAAACACCATTACTGCTTTATTCACGTATCAGGCAAAATTATGATTTCTGCCATACTTATTCCGGTCTTAGCCTACCTTAGAAAACCTGTAAGAACCATTATTGAGAAAATTATCCTTAGTAAGCCAAGGATTCTATGTTGTATTCAATGTTACTTTTAAGTATTCAGCAATCACTGACAATCAGTTACTTAAAATTAGCGATTGTTACTCTTTAACTTACATCAGGTCAAATGTAAAATAAATGAAATATCAAGATTTTACTTTTGCGCCATCCAATTATTTTACCCAAAATCTTAACAAAACATGAAAAGAAAAAACATGTATGCATTCTGCCGAAGGTTATCAAGTGCATTATTGTTAACCTTCATTTCAACGAGCATCAACGCACAAGACATCAATGTAAAGGGTCGGGTTATCGATGAAAATGGAGAACCGATTATCGGAGCAAACATCCTGGTAAAAGGAACAACGAACGGAACCATTAGCGATTACGATGGAAACTTCACCCTTGAAGTTTCAGACAAGAATGCTATTATCCGAATCGGATATATCGGCTATAAAGATTATGAAGTGTCTGCCTCTCAGCAGAACCTTGTTATCGTATTAAAGGAAAACACCGAAATGCTGGAAGATGTAGTAGTTATCGGTTACGGTACTGTTAAAAAATCAGACGCAACCGGTTCAGTAACAGCCATCAAACCGGATGATTTCAATAAAGGATTACAAACAACTGCACAAGACGCATTGGTAGGTAAAATGTCAGGAGTCAATGTTGTATCCGGTTCAGGAGCTCCAGGTTCAAGTGCAACCATCCGTATCCGTAGCGGTGCTTCCTTATCTGCGTCCAACGACCCGCTAATTGTTATCGACGGTGTACCTGTAGATAATTCTACCATCGAAGGAGGAGGTAATGTCATCGGTGCCATCAACCCAAACGATATTGAAACCTTCACAATTCTGAAAGATGCATCTGCAACTGCTATCTACGGTTCGCGTGCTTCAAACGGTGTCATCGTCATCACGACAAAGAAAGGAACCAGTAACAAGCCTCAAGTCAACTACTCACTGAATCTGGCCCTGAGTACGACTACCAAACGTCTGGAAGTTCTGGACGCTGAAGAATTCAAAAGCTTTGTTCCTACCGTTACTGGTGTGCCCAGTAATCCGTCATTCGGTACAGCCTCAACCGACTGGCAAGATGAAATCTATCGTCCTGCTTTCTCACAGGAACATAATTTGTCTATTTCCGGTAAAATCAAAGAAAAAACTCCGTACCGTGCTTCAATAGGATACACCAATCAAGCTGGCGTCATCCGGAACAATGATTACCAACGTGTAACATTCAATGGTGGTATATCACCTAAATTCTTCGATGACCACCTTAGCGTAGATCTTAACCTGAAGATGTCATACGAAAGCAATGACAAGGTAGATGACAGCGTAGTAAGCAGTGCCCTACGATATGATCCAACCCGTCCTGTCAAGACCGGAAGTGCAACCGCTTCTACTGATCCTGGATTGGGTTATTTCATCTGGATGAACGGTAACTCCCCGATGGCTATACAGACAGATAATCCGGTAGCTCTTTTGGAATTACAGAAAGACAACACATCTATTCTACGTTCTATCGGTAACGCAAACATCAACTACAAAGTACACAACCTGGAAGATCTTTCGTTCACATTAAATATGGGCTATGATATTCTTTCAAGTAAAGAAGACAAAGATGTACCCGAATTGGCCGGTATGATGTATACTTCCAACATGAAAGACGGAACTGGATTGATGTACGACGGTAAACAAGAAAAGAAAAATGCTCTGCTGGATTTCTATGGCACATACGCTCCAGACTGGGGAGAGAAACATAATTTCAATGTAATGGCCGGTTATGGATGGCAACATTTCTGGAGAAAGTATAACACCACTACCTTATCACCCGAAGGAGAAGAGCTATTCTCACCCACTCACTATGAAACAGAATACTACCTGTTGTCATTATACGGACGATTGAACTATACTTTCAACAACCGATATATGCTGACAGCCACCCTGCGTGCCGATGCTTCTTCCCGCTTTGCTTCAAACAACCGTTGGGGATATTTCCCATCTGTAGCTTTGGGATGGAAAATCAGTGAGGAAGACTTCTTTAAAGACCAGGATGTCATGACTGACTTGAAACTGCGTCTGAGTTATGGTCAAACCGGACAACAGGATATTCTGAATGATTATCCTTATATGACAACCTTCAATGTATCTTATCCGGAATCTTCTTACCTGTTCGGCAATACCTGGTATCAAACCTATCGCCCAAACGGTTACGACCCTGACATCAAATGGGAAACGACTACTACCTACAATGCCGGTATCGATTTTGGCTTCCTGAATAACCGTATCTATGGATCTATTGACTACTACAAACGTCATACTAAAGACCTGCTGAATACCATCAACGTTATTGCCGGTACAAACTATGCTCCAGTACTTACTACCAATATCGGTGCCATGGATAACCAAGGAGCTGAATTCTCCATCAACTTTGTACCTATCAGTACAAAAGACTGGAATTGGAGTGTAGGCTTCAACTATACCTGGAATGACTCCAAAATCACTAAACTGAATATGGTGGATTCGGACGACAACTTTGTACAGACTGGTTCTATCTCTGATACAGGAAAGACCGTACAGGTTTTCATGGTAGGCGAACGTCCATACACCTTCTATTTGGCCAAACAAGCATACGATGCATCCGGGAAGCCACTGGAAGGTCAATACATCCAACCGGATGGAAGCATTTCATCTACAGAAACACGTTACGCTACCGGAAAAAGTTCATTACCGACATCTTATCTGGGATTCAATACTCAAGTAAGTTACAAAAACTGGGATTTTGCCATCAGCGGACACGGTTCATTCGGTAACTACATGTATAACTATGTAGCTGCCGACCAGTATGTACAGTCTGTCTACAGTGATCAAGGAAGTTATTCCAATATTTTGAAAGCTACCCAAGAAACCGGATTCCAGACCCAACAGCTTTATTCTGACTATTTCCTGGAAAACGCGTCATTCTTCCGTATCGACAATATTTCACTGGGATATACATTCCATAAGTTATGGAACAGTTCCAGTTCATTACGATTGACATTCGGTGTACAAAATGTAGCTGTATTTACCGGATACTCCGGCATTGACCCTGAAATCTACAGTGGTATTGACCGCGAGGTATATCCACGCCCCAGAACCTATTCATTCAGTGCAAGCCTTAGTTTCTAACTTTAATTAAATATCATCATGAAAAAAATATTATATAGCCTGTCTATCATATTCTGTCTGGGCCTGACTTTATCCTCCTGTTTCGGAGATTTAGATACAATGCCCTTGGACGAAAGCCAATTGGTTACAGAAAAAGTATATAGCACACCAGAAGGTTATACTGGAGTATTAGCCAAGTGTTATGCTTCCTTAATACTTACCGGTCAGCAAGGAGGAGACGGTGGTGACGGTGACCTTGAAGGAGCCAATGAAGGATATTCCGGATATACCCGTCTGTTATTTTATTTGCAAGAGCTGAATACTGACAATTTCCTGATGCCTTCTACTTCAAACGGCCTTAGACAATGTCTGAATCTGCAATGGAACGCTTCGAATGCGTCTGTCATAACATGGACCTATCAACGCTTGTACATGAGTATTGCCTATACAAACGAACTGTTACGCGAATGTACCGAGAGTAAGCTACAGGAAAGAGGTGTTTGGGAAGACCTGAAGGATGATTACCTGCACTATCGGGCAGAAGCTCGCTTCATCCGTGCTTATTGCTATTCTATGCTATGTGACCTGTTCGGTTCGGTTCCTTATATTGATGAAAACACGGGAGTGAAGGATATTCCCGAACAATGGAGCAGAAAGGACATCTTCAATTACGCTATTTCTGAACTTCAGGAAATAGAAAACGATCTGGCCGCACCGGGAACAAACGAATATGGCAGAATAGACCAGGTAGCCGACTGGTTCCTACAGGCGCGTATGTACCTGAACGCAGAAGTATGGACCGGTGAAAGCAAATATCAGGAAGCCTATGAATATGCCAAAAAGGTAATTGACGACGGACATTATCCATTGGCACCAGACTATCGCCAAATATTTCTGGCCGATAACGAGACTTGCAGTGAAATCATCTGGCCGTTGGTACAAGACGGACAATATGCCCAAAGTTCAGCAGGTACCAATTTCTATGTCAAGGCATTTGTAAACGGTCCGATGGACGAGCTTTACCAGACCGGAGTCGGATCAAGAGGTTGGGGTAATGTCCGTGCCAAGACAACACTGGTAGACGCATTCGACGCAGATGATGTAATGTTCGATACAGAAGACACTTGGGGAGACCAGAAAAAGGACAAACGCGCCCAATTCATGACTGCCTTGGAGAACCAAGTAAAGGAAACATGGGATGAAAATATGGCTATGACAAGTACCTTTACATGCGGTTATGGTTATATCAAATGGAGAAATGTTACCAAAGACGATCAGCTCTGCGCTGCCGGCGACACCTATACTTCCATTGATTTTCCACTGTTCCGTACAGCCGATGCTTACCTGATGGCGGCAGAAGCCATTTTAAGAGGGGCAAGTGCATCTAAATCCACAGCTTTAGCATACGTCAATGAAATACGTGAACGTGCCTACATGTCCGGCAAATATGCACAAGCCGGTATCCGTTCGGATGTTTCAGGAGATATCAGTGAATCAGAACTGACCCTTGATTTCATCCTGGCAGAACGCCAACGTGAATTGGCCAGCGAGCTGGTAAGACGGACTGACCTTATCCGGTTTGACAAATTCACCAAAGGTAACAACTGGGACTGGAAAGACGGTGTACGTCTCGGACAAGACGTAGATGACAAATACAAACTGTTCCCTATTCCGGAAAGTGAAATAGTAAATAATCCGACATTGATACAAAACACTGGATATTGATTATGAAGATACACAAGATTTCCATCCTATTCCTCTCACTGCTGTGTAGTCTGTCTACATACGGACAGACTACACAGCAGGAAATGTTCGATGAAATAGAAAAGACAGGCGGAGTATACTATGTATATCAGACTCCGGAAAAAGAATCCCTGACAGCCGCTCCCAAAGGTTATAGCCCTTTTTACATCAGCCATTATTCCAGACACGGTTCCCGTTATCTGATTTCCGATAAAGATTACAAATGGGTAATCGATTTATTTGCCAAAGCACACGAACAGCAAGCCTTGACATCACTGGGAGAAGATGTGTACACCCGACTGGTTAAAATCTGGCCTGAAGCCGAAGGCAGAGGAGGAGACCTGACTCCACTTGGAAGACGACAACACCAAGGAATTGCCCAACGTATGTTCCAGAACTATCCGGAAGTCTTCACAGACGGACGGAAAATTTCCGCCCGCTCTACTGTAGTACTTCGTTGCGCCATGAGTATGGCTGCATTCGGCGACCAGCTCAAGGGAATGAACCCGAAACTGGACATCACGTACGAAGCAAGTGAGAAATACATGAATTACATGAATTTCCACACAGACGAGTCGAACAAATTCACTTCCGACCAGACCGGTCCGTGGGTAGAAGAATACAAGAAGTTCGAAGCAGAGCATACCCGCCCCGAACGATTGATGAATACACTCTTCTCTAGTGCTGATTTTATCCGGAAACAAGTTAACCCGCATAACCTGATGTGGGGACTGTACTGGATAGCCAGCGACATGCAGGACATGGAAACCCAGGTTTCATTCTATGACATATTCGAGAAACAGGAACTGTTCGACCTATGGCAGTGTATCAACTATAAGTTTTATGTAGGGAACGCCAATCATGCCGACGGTAAAGGCATCGTTGTAGCCAATGCCAAAGCTTTGCTTCAGAACATATTGGAAAGTGCCGACCAGGCCATCGAAGATTCCAGTATCGCAGCTACCCTCCGTTTCGGACACGACGGAAATGTTATACCACTGGCAGCTATTCTAGGGTTGAACGACTGCAACGTAGCTGTCAGCCAACCCGAAGAAGTCTACAAAGTATGGGCCGATTACAAGATAGTTCCCATGGCAGGCAACATACAGATTATCTTCTACAAAAACAAAGATAACCGGATATTGGTGAAATTCCTGTTGAATGAAAAAGAGGCGAAAATACCTCTCGAAACAGGCCAATATCCCTACTATGACTGGAGTAAGGTAAAAAGTTATTATACGAACCTATTAGACAGGTAACATTTTTTCAATTATTAAATTAAAAAGTGATAAGCTGATGAATCCGCAAGGGTTTATCAGCTTATTCTTTTTATTTACAATGATTTTTTCGAAGAAAAATCGTACCTTTGCACACAAATTATAGGTATAGTATGCAAGATATTAGAAACATTGCCATTATTGCCCACGTAGACCACGGTAAAACCACACTCGTGGACAAGATGATGCTGGCGGGACACCTGTTCCGTAACGACCAGACTAACGGTGAACTGGTATTGGATAACAATGACCTGGAACGTGAAAGAGGTATAACTATCCTTTCCAAGAACGTTTCCATCAATTACAACGGTACAAAAATCAATATTATCGATACTCCGGGACACGCCGACTTCGGTGGCGAAGTGGAACGTGTGTTGAACATGGCCGACGGCTGTATCCTGTTGGTTGACGCTTTCGAAGGCCCGATGCCACAGACACGCTTCGTACTGCAGAAAGCACTTCAGATTGGACTGAAACCAATTGTGGTTGTCAACAAAGTAGACAAACCGAACTGCCGTCCGGAAGAAGTATACGAAATGGTATTCGACCTGATGTTCAGCCTGAATGCAACTGAAGATCAGCTGGACTTTCCGGTATTATACGGTTCTGCCAAAAACAATTGGATGGGTGAAGACTGGAAGACACCTACCGGAACCATCACTCCGTTGCTGGATGCCATCGTAAAATACATCCCGGCACCGAAACAGCTGGAAGGAACACCGCAGATGCTGATTACCTCACTGGACTACTCATCTTATACCGGCCGTATCGCCGTTGGACGTGTACATCGCGGAACTATCAGCGAAGGTATGAACATTACACTGGCCAAACGTGACGGAACCATGGTGAAATCGAAAATCAAGGAAGTACATACTTTCGAAGGACTGGGACGTAAAAAAGTAGAATCAGTTTCATCGGGTGACATCTGTGCCATCATCGGCATTGAAGGTTTCGAAATCGGCGATACCATCTGCGACTTCGAAAATCCGGAACCGCTGCCACCTATCGCTATCGACGAACCGACCATGAGCATGCTGTTTACCATCAACGATTCTCCATTCTTCGGTAAGGAAGGTAAATACGTAACCTCACGCCACATTCACGACCGTCTGATGAAAGAGCTTGACAAGAATTTGGCATTGCGTGTACGCAAGACCGAAAACGAAGATGGCAAATGGATTGTATCCGGCCGTGGTGTATTGCACTTGTCTGTTCTGATTGAGACCATGCGCCGTGAGGGCTACGAACTGCAGGTAGGTCAGCCACAAGTCATCTTCAAGGAAATCGACGGCGTGAAATGTGAACCGATTGAGGAACTGACCATCAGCGTACCTGAAGAATTTGCCAGCAAAATGATTGATATGGTAACCCGCCGTAAAGGTGAAATGGTTTCCATGGAAACACAAGGCGACCGTGTAAACATTGAATTCGATATGCCATCACGCGGTATCATCGGTTTACGTACCAATGTACTGACAGCTTCTCAGGGTGAAGCCATCATGGCTCACCGCTTCAAGGAATACCAGCCTTACAAAGGAGATATCCCCCGTCGTACCAACGGTTCCATGATTGCCATGGAAAGCGGAACGGCTTTTGCATACGCCATCGACAAGTTGCAGGACCGCGGAAAATTCTTTATTTATCCGCAGGACGAAGTCTATGCCGGACAGGTGGTAGGTGAACACGTTCATGAAAACGACCTGGTCATCAATGTCACCAAGTCTAAGAAACTGACCAACATGCGTGCTTCCGGCTCTGATGAAAAGGCCCGTATCATTCCACCGGTTATCTTCTCACTGGAGGAAGCTTTGGAATACATCAAAGAAGATGAATACGTAGAAGTGACTCCGAAGAGCATGCGTATGCGTAAAGTCATTCTGGATGAGACCGAACGTAAACGTGCCAACAAGAATGCATAAACCGACGATTTACGACATGTAAATATACATTAGAAAACAAACGTACATTCCGTACAATAAACCAATGTCCGTTTCCATTAAAAACGTTCTCATGTTTTATTTTAAAAAAACATGAGAACGTTTTTTTAATTCCTCAAGAACAGGAGAAACACAAACACAATCGGTCAACTATGATTTTCACCGGGGAAAACAGTTTTTTCCACAAAATATCTTGGCCGACGCTTTACCTCCTTATAGATTTTGCCTACATATTCACCGATAATTCCACAAGCCAACAGAATAGCCCCTCCTATAAACCAGACTGACACCAACAGAGAAGTCCATCCCGGAATGACATTCCCTTCCACAAAAGAACAAAGTCCGTAAACAATAGCCAGCAAGGAAATCAGAATAAACATCAGTCCCAAATAAGTGATATAGCGTAACGGACGTACCGAGAAAGAAGTGATTCCATCAAGAGCGAAACTGAGCATCTTACTGAAAGGATATTTCGACTCTCCTGCCAGACGAGGACTACGGTTATAATACACCATAGCTGTAGGATAACCCAACGCAGACACCATTCCACGCAGAAACAGATTCCGCTCCGGGAAAGAGACCAATGCCTGCAAGGTACGACGGCTCATCAGGCGAAAATCCGCATGGTTATAGACAATGTCTCCTCCCAAGCCACGTATCAGCTTATAAAAAGCCAAAGCCGTATATTTCTTGAAGAAAGTATCTGTCTTACGTTCTTTCCTGACTCCGAAAACCACATCAATACCTTTATTGAAATAATCTACCATTACTGGAATAGCTTCTACATCATCCTGCAAATCTGCATCAATAGAAACAGCCGCATCAGCATGCACAGCTACCCATTCCAATCCGGCCCATAAAGCTTGCTGATGGCCTACATTATGAGCCAACTTAATTCCGGAAACGCAAGGATAAGACACAGACAAATCCTCCACCAGACTCCAGGTCTTGTCTCGGCTACCGTCGTCGACATACAAAATCTGTCCTTCACCAATCCGCCCTGCTTCGGTCATACGACGAATGATATCCGACAAACGGGAAGTCGTTTCGGGCAGTACTTCCTCTTCATTATAACAAGGTACGACAATTACCAGTTTCATAGTACATCTCTTTTTTTCTTTTCACTGAAAACCCAGCGGACCAACAGAAAGTTAACCGGTACGGCAATGGCAAACACCGGGAACGGTGCCCATTCTTCACGTACACCCAGCCAAAGGAACAAATTGAGCAGAGCCAGATGAAGCAAATAGTTTACCGCATGAGCCCCTCCCATTCCGGTCAGTTTACTCCACGAAGGAGCAGAGCGGAATGTAAAACGGGCTGTCAGGTAAAAATTTGCCAGAAACGAAAGGACATAACCTATGGTATAAGCTACATTGACATTGATAATCTGTTGTAAAACGTAATAAATGCCATAATGCAAAGCCGTGGCAAACACGCCTACCATACCGAAGCGTAATGCCTGTCCTCCCAGTTTTTTCCGTTCACTCGCCATGTTTCCAGAAACGATAAAAATGAATGATTTTATGATCGTCACAACTGCGATGTCCGCTGTCAAACACTTCCTCCACCTGATAAGCCGGATATGCTTTCTTAAAGTCTTCAATTTCAGAATTACCCACAATCAGGAATCCTTTCTGAGGCTCAAATACATCAAAAGGAATGACCCGGTCACCCAAATAAAAATTGATAGTAAACGGATGCATCCGGTTCCCTGGTGTAATATCCGTGCGGTAAGAATATAGTTTCCCTTCCGGAACAATGGAAGCAATGCGTTCGGCCACCGGTTTGTCCGATTTCAAACTCAATACGGCCGGCTGGAAAATCCCGTCCAGACTTAAAAATATGGTACCGATTACAGTAACGACAGCATACGGTAGACTGATTCCTGATTTGTCTTTCTGCAAGCTGGACAGAAATACGACAACCGATCCAGCCATCAATATCAGCAAAAGCCAGGAAACAATACCCAACGGTACATTCTCAAGCGCATGCATGAACGCTATATTCTGAGCTGCATGACTTCCCGAAAAAATACTGTCTGGTATCCATCCCATCCGAAGTGAAAAGAAAACAATCAGCAACAGGCCTGCCAGGCTAGCTATCACTCCTCCAAAAATCTTCACCGCCAATGCATGCCGACGCGTCAGATAGAGCATGTATTCTGCCAGGAAATAAGCCAGAAAAGGATAAATAGGCAGCAGGTAAACACTGCGCTTGCTTTTAGGAATACAGTAGAATACAAAAATCAATACGATACTAAGCAGAGAAAACAGACGGACATCGTCCATTTCACGGATGTAAGTACGGAATCGTTTCCACCATTCTGCCGGTTTGCCGGACCACTTGCGGTATTTCAGGACAAAAAGTGAAATAAGTACCAGCAGTGTGTAAGGAACGTATCCCGCTATTACAGTAATCAAATTATAATAAGCCGGATTCTCATGCGATTCATAACTCATCTTTCCTAACAGGCGATATACATTCTCTTCCAGTACCAACTGGAGAAACTCATCACCTCCCTGACGGTAAGCGGCAACATACCACACCAGCGGCAACACGCACGAAGCCAGTCCGATTCCTAAAAACGAAAGAAAAATCCGACTGAAATTCATACCGCGAATCCATAGAAAAACGGCCACGACCAGACACGGAAGAGCCATGCCTACCGGCCCCTTGGTAAGGAATGCTCCGCTCAGACAAAGAATTCCCACCCAAGGAATTCCTCTCAAGCCTTTCTCTCCCCAACGATATAGCTGATAAAGTGCCAGCACCATCAAAGCGGCAAGCAACATATCCACCCGGCAATTGGTTCCAGCACGGTGTACTTCAAAATTCGTCAATGTAATCAGCCCCATCAGAAAAGCAAGCTCACTTCCACGCCTACGGGCATAGAATCCATAGCCCGCCAATACCATCAAGGCAAGTGCTACTGCCGAAGGCATACGGGAAGTATATTCAGAAACTCCGCCTGCCACTGTAGAAAACAACGCTATGCACCAATGGAACAAAGGTGGTTTATAAGCCATATCTACCCCATTGTTGATAGGCAAGACCCAATTGCCATCCTGTAACATGGACAAGGCAACTACCGCCTCCCGAGGCTCTCCGCGAGTATTGAACAAAGACTCTCCTAAAAACAAGAACAAAGAGATAATACAAATAATGGCCAACAACCATGCATATTTTTCTTGCTTCTTCATTATCCTATCATTTATTACAATTGTCCGCTTGTTTCAAAATAACGCTGCATCACCATGAGTTGCAGCAATTCTTCACGTTCCTTGTTACGGAACTGCTGTACATACTCGTGCGCATGACGGATAATCTCTTCTGCCTTTTCCGGATGTTCTATGTAGTAACGGAGTTTCTCCTCGAAATCCGAAAAATCCTCCTTCACTTCCACATAATGATAATCCGGTTTCAAGGTACCTTCCATGAACCAGGTCTCGCACGTGGGCCGCGTCATGACGGCCAGTGAATTGGAAGACATCACCCATTTCAGGTTCGAAGCCACATCGTTTCCTTCCAATGCGATGATGAACTTATAGTCCAAATGTTCGCGAATAGTCTTCTTGGCGGTCATCCATTCTTCCGGACAACCTTCATTCCGTCCCACTACCCCACAGTCGCACAACGGATGTCCGAAAAATTTCTTCAGAAACCCTGTACGCAAACGGCTCTGACGGATTTTTCCCCGGAAAATGGCACAATCCTTTTTCTCGCGGAACGGCTTCGTATCATAAACGAACATAAAATGACGCAACTTATCCAGTTTCAGTACCACTGAATTCTGATTGTCCGAAGCCAACAGCCGGCTCTTTACGACAGTAGGAACCTCGGGCGTAAAATAAACGTCACCGGGACAGAAATTCCAACGCAACCGCGGCGGAAACCAACGGGTTACATCATGCTGGTCGAAATAATAAGCGGTATGGAACATTTTCCGGCGATAATCACCGATAGCCCCGGTATAATGAATCCAGCTCCGGTCGCGCACCAGTTTGTCTTCATCCGATATTTTCCACGGTCCATGAATACGGATATAATAATCCACACGCTGTTTCATATATTCATAATCAGGACGCTGCCGGGCAGCCTCCAGTTTCCGTTTTAAACGTGCCCGATACCAGCTGTCAGGTATCAGCAGGCCGGAGAAATTTTTCAGGAAGTCAAGGCATTTGATGGGTTTTCCACTCCGTAATTTATAAAGGATATTATCTGCCATAAATCTAGATGAACGGTTACCGGTAAATAAAATGTTTCTTGACAAAGATAACGCTTTTATATGAATATCCCCTATCTTTGCAGAAATGAATATCAAAACTCCCATCCAAGCATGATACACATCGCCTGCAACATCGACAGCAATTACGTGCGCCATTGTGCCGTGACCCTTGTCTCTGTGTTCGAGAACAACAAGGAAGAATCTTTCACTGCCCATATCATCGCCCGCGACCTTTCTGAAACCGAACGCGAAATCCTAACCCGATTGGCCGCACGGTATAATAATCAGGTCTGTTTCTATGAACCGGACATCAAGTTGCTGGAAGAATTTACCATCCGCAAGTTCAGCAAACGCATCTCTATGGCTACCTATTACCGCTGTATCCTTTCGGAACTGATTCCGGCAGACATTGACCGCCTGCTTTATCTGGATTGCGACATCGTGGTGTTGGGAGATTTACGTCCCTATTGGAACACTCCGATAGACCATGTGGGAGTAGCCGCCGTAGAAGATATGGGTTGCCGCGAACCGGAACGCTATGAAATCCTGAAGTACCCCATGGAAGACTCTTACTTCAATGCCGGTGTCCTGCTGATAAATCTGGCTTATTGGCGCCAGCACGATATCGCTCATGCCTGCATAGACTACTTCCACAAGTACCCGGAGCGGATTCTCTTCAACGACCAGGATTTGCTGAACAGTGTTTTACACAAAGATAAATTGCTGGTAGATTTGAAATGGAACGTACAGGACGCCTTCTACCGCCGCCCGAAAGTAATGAACGAAAACTGGAAGAACAGGTTTGCAGAAGTTCTGAAGAATCCGGTCATCCTGCATTACACCAACCGCAAGCCATGGGAGTACGACAGCCAGCATCCGTTACGCCAGGCCTATTTCACTTACCTGGATATGACTCCGTGGAAAGGAGAACGTGTATTGAACAATCCTTTCAGCCGGATGAAACGTTTTTTCCGGCTGTTGCCGTTCTATGTAAAATTAAGGAAACCTAAATATATCAAGCTGGAGAACATATAAGTTATCAGTTAAACTGTCAATCACCCTAACACCTTTCTTGTATGAGCTATCAAGTATCAAAGACCAAACGTTTCTTTAAACGCATAGAAGGTTTCTTCTCTTCTTTCAAGCAACGGTACATACTCCATTATCTCATGACCCGAAGCGGAGGACAAGAAATCGTTTCAAGTTACAAAGACAGAACCTGTGACCCGAATGAAAATATCGGCGCTACTTCGCCCATATGGGTATGCTGGTGGCAAGGTGAAGAACAGATGCCCGATATAGTAAAAGCCTGCTATCATTCCATTCAAAAGCACGCATGCACTCACCCCGTCATTCTGATTACTTCAGAAAACTATCAGAAGTATGTAGATATTCCTGAAGAAATTCTCGACAAACAAAAATCCGGAATCATTGATATCACACATTTTTCGGACATACTCCGTATGATGCTTCTCCGGAAACACGGAGGAATATGGATGGACAGTACGTTGTTAATCCCATCCAAAAAACTGGATGAGTTTATCCACCCGGAAGATATATTCTGGAGTTGCCATCATAAACCTATCTATCACAACGTATCACGTGGAGGATGGGTCAGCTTTTTCGTGGCCTGCGGAAAGGGTAACCTGCTTCCATCCATTATTGCGGACTTACATTTAAGTTACTGGAGAAAGCATAATAAACTTATCGACTACCTGCTGTTGGATTACACTTTTGCCATCGCCCGTGCACACGTACCGGCCATCAGGCACATGATCGAACAGATTCCTATAACCGTCATGGGACCACTTGGGAAATGCCTGAACGATGAATACACCGAAGAAGCATGGCAGAAATTCTGTACGGATTACGATTTCCATAAACTGACCTACAAGATTCCCCTGCAGAGAAAAACTCCGGAAGGAAAGAAAACGTTCTATGGACACATTATGGAGGAGTTTTTTGACAAAGAATAAAAATCTGATAAGCTCCAATAAGCCAAATCTTTCACAAACCGTTTCATAATCCAACGCAAAACGGGACATGATAACCATACAGAGTTTATAAAGGGATATGCAGGCGAAGTATCTGTAACATTCCCGTCAATGTTCTATGTTCTCCGATGCTGAACCCTATGTTTTCCATGCCTAGAACATATAGTTCAGCACTGGAGGATATAGGTTCTGCATAAGGGAAACCTAAAACCCTTACCCATAAATACCTTTTTATATTCTCTTCTATAGCCTATCCCTTCCAGGAGTCAGTATAAAAGGATTCAATACACGCAGAAATTGATTCAACCGTTCCAAGCGATAACCGGCTACTGTTCCCCCTAATACAGCCGACAATTCATCAAAAAGTTCTTCTTTACATTCTTCAGAAAGTGATGAACGTTTAATTCTTCGATAAAACCTTCCTCTACACAAACGTTTCTTATATTCCTTCAATAATGGAAGTTCCTTTTCCATCTTTTGCACAACCTGCAAACCTTCCCTAATACTTTCACCTGAACGAGTTGAAGCAACTGTCACCTTAGCTGTATGTTGACGGAAATAATTCAGATTACGATAAATCATACCTACTCCCCCCTGTAAAGCCATCTGGAACCAAAACAGCCAATCCCCACAACAACGCATTCTTATAAAATCTGATTCTACCAGATTTAAAGCATACTGTCGACGGAACAAGACTCCACTTGCGTTTATTACATAATTTTTCCAATATAAGTTACGAGCAGCAAACTGTCTTCCATCAAAATAAGCAGCTTCCTTTCTTGCACGTCTCCCCCATTTATTTACGTCTCTGTTCCGCATGATTCCTCCATCGGAGTCTATCAACAAAGATCCGGCATAACAAAAAGCAAAATTCTCATAACGTTCAGCCAAACCAACAGTTTTTTCCAGAAAATCTGATTCTGCTAAATCATCGGCTTCAGCAATCCAGACATACTTCCCTTGAGCCAATAAAATTCCTTTCATCCATTGTTTAAAGGGAGAACCACTATTTGTTTCATTAACGACCAAACAGGAAACATGTGGATTATCCTTGTATTGGTCAAACACCTTCAAGCTATCATCTGTAGATACATCATCCAACAGAATCAGTTCAAAATCTGTAAAGGTTTGATTCAAAACAGATTCTATACGTGCATCCAAATAACGAGCATAATTATAATTGGGAATAACTACACTAACCAAAGGCATTCTCTTATCTTGCATGGAAAAATTCTCTGTAATTTATCATTTCTAATAGTTATAAACAGTCCTCATACAACTTCCTGTTGCCGTTTCAACCATTCCTCTTTTGTCCGCTTCCAACGCTTATGCGTCCAAAGCCAGTACGCGGGCTGCCGGCAGATACTCTCTTCCAGCAAACGGGCATATTGGTCTGTCAATTCGTAATCCGGGAACTCTTTCGGATGCAATGTCATTAGCCGGAATCGGACCTGATAATATCCACGTTTCACACGTTCCACGTCTACATAATAGAGCGCCGCATCCACCTGTTTGGCGATTCGTTCGGCTCCTATAAAGAAAGAAGTATCATGATTCAGGAAAGTAGTCCAATGATGCATGTTCTCCCATTTGGGAAGCTGATCGGCAATGAATCCAATCATTACCTTCTTCTCCTGGTTACGTAAAGTCAGAATTCTCCGGAGAGTATCTTTCATCAAAATAGACTCACCTCCAAACTGTCCACGCAGTTTCAGAAACAGTTCATCAAAGGCCTGGTTATAGATACGGTGATAAATCTGTCCGCAGTGAATCTCCGGCAACCAATAAGATAAAGAAGCAATGTACTCCCAGTTACAGTAATGTCCCAAATACAGAAAACAGAACTTCTTGTCTTTCAACTCTTCCCGCACCTGCTCGATACCGACAAACTTCATACGGCGCATCATCTCCTTCTTCGAGATAGAGAATAATTTGATGACTTCTACCAGATAATCGCAGAAGAAATGATAGAACTGACGTTCTATAGCCCGTCTTTCCTGCATACTTTTTTCCGGGAAACACTCATCCAACTGTTTCTCGACCACTTTCCGACGATATTTCACGATATGAAACAAAGGAAAGAACAGTCCGTCCGAAAGCAGATAAAGAAGCCTCATCGGAAGCAAGGACAACAAATATAAAAGAAAAAATAATATGTGATATACAAACTTCATCAGGACACCGGATTATAATTCAGGACAAAGCTACAAAAAATATACAATCCTCCCGATACGTAAACTTCAATTTTTACAGAAAGGATGTCGCAGCTAAAGTTTTTTGCACTATCTTTGCAGAATACAAGCAGTTACATTCCCTATTATGAAAGAATTCCTCCAACTCATGCGACGCTTTGTGTCGCCTTACAAGAAATATGTCAGCTGGGCTATCATTCTAAACATACTTTCGGCCATCTTCAATGTATTCTCTTTTTCCCTATTGATTCCGATTCTGAACATCCTGTTCAAGACCGGAGCACAGGAGCGGGTCTATCAGTATATGGATTGGGAATGGTCTGTCGACTCACTGAAAGAGACAGCCATCAACAACTTCTATTACTACGTCAACCTGCTGATTGATACATACGGACCTACTACTACCCTGTTGTTTCTCGGTCTGTTTCTGGCCGGAATGACTTTCCTGAAAACCGCCTGTTATTTCGGCTCTACAGCAGTCATGGTTCCTTTACGCACCGGTATCGTACGCGACATCCGTACCATGGTCTATTCCAAGGTAACCTACTTACCGTTAGGATTCTTCTCGGAAGAGAAGAAGGGAGACATCATTGCCCGTATGAGTGGAGACGTAGCGGAAATAGAAAATTCCATTACCAGTTCTTTAGATATGTTACTGAAGAACCCGATTCTGATTATTTCTTATTTCACTACCCTGATGATTATCAGCTGGCAGCTGACGCTATTCACCATTCTGGTGCTGCCTACCATGGGATGGGTCATGGGAAAAATAGGCCGTAAACTGAAAAGACAGTCTCTCGAAGCTCAAGGGAAATGGGGAGAAACCATGGCACAACTGGAAGAGACACTGGGCGGCCTGCGTGTCATCAAAGCCTTCACGGCAGAAAAGAAAATGATTGACCGGTTCAACAAATGCAGTAACGAGTATCGTGACGCTACCAGCCGCGTATCCATCCGCCAGGCATTGGCACACCCCATGAGCGAATTCTTGGGAACCATATTGATTGTCATCGTACTCTGGTTCGGAGGTTCACTGATTCTCGGAAACAATTCATCCATCGATGCCTCTACCTTCATTTATTACATGGTTATTCTCTACAGCATTATCAATCCGTTGAAGGACTTCTCAAAAGCCAGCTACATGATACCACGTGGACTAGCTTCCATGGAACGTGTAGACAAAATTCTGAAAGCTGATAATCCGATTGTAGAGAAACAGCATCCTCAACACCTGCCGGCTCTTAACCAGGACATCCAATTCAATCATATCACCTTCAGTTATAACGGACAGCACCAGGTGCTGAAAGATATTAACTTGCGGATAAAGAAAGGAGAAACCATTGCATTGGTAGGACAAAGTGGTTCCGGCAAATCAACGCTCGTTGATTTACTTCCCAGATTCCACGACGTACAGGGAGGAGAAATCCTGATAGACGGCACTAATATCAAGGATGTATCCATCAGCGACCTCCGCTCATTGATAGGCTATGTGAATCAGGAAGCCATCCTGTTTAACGACAGCTTCTATAACAATATCACTTTCGGCGTAGAAAATGCAACCAAGGAACAAGTGATAGAAGCCGCCAAAATAGCCAATGCCCACGATTTCATCATGGAATCCGAACAAGGTTATGACACGAACATCGGAGACCGTGGCTGCCGGCTTTCCGGAGGCCAACGCCAGCGTATCTCCATCGCACGGGCTATTCTGAAGAATCCAGCTATCCTCATCCTGGACGAAGCTACCTCCGCCCTTGATACGGAAAGCGAACGGCTGGTACAGGAAGCTTTGGAACGGTTGATGAAGACACGTACTACCATTGCCATTGCCCACCGTCTTTCTACCATCAAGAATGCCGACCAGATTTACGTTCTGTATGAAGGACAAATCGTAGAAAACGGCAAGCACGAAGAACTGCTGGCCAAAAACGGTTATTACAAACGACTGAACGACATGCAGGCTCTGTAAAGCCTGACAGACATTATACGCATCGGGCCGGTATATCTTCCTCAGATATATCGGCCCGATACTTTTTCCACTGATAGATTCAATCAATATTTCCCTAACTTCTCACGGACACCATCCCGATAGGCTTTCCAGAATTTTGCTACATCACGCAAGGTATACACATCCTTAAAAGGAGCTGTCACCAGCGCTATCGCCATATATCCCAATACTGCATGGAAACTGCGCAGGTAACGTACGGCCCAGTTTTTACCATACCGATGATTCAGATAAGCAGCGTTTCTGATCTGATAGAAGCGTTTCCATTTTTTTTTCTTACTGCGTTGTTCCCAGTTATCGCTGGAGAAGAATTTCTCTTTGTCCATCAAAGCCGAAGGAATATACAGAATCTTATATCCGGCCAAGACTGCACGCAGGCAATAATCCGTATCGTCACAGAAAATGAACAAATCCTTGTTCGGAAGTCCGATAGCCTCCACCGCTTCCCGACGGATGCAGAGCCCCTCGAATGCCGTTCCACAGATTTCAACCGGCGCATCCACCTGCTGCTTTTTCAGTTTTTTCTGATACATAGAAGCAAAAGGATTGGTCAGATTTACCTGCCGGAAATCATTGGTGAAAATGTTTCCTTCCATTAACCGGCGTGGAGCCAGAATACCTACAGAGGGATCGTCAGCATGCTGTAGCAGATGTTCCATACAGTCGGCCCGCGGAAAAACATCATCATCCATACACCATATCCAATCGGCTTTTAACTGGCAGGCATGCTGAATACCCCGATAAAACCCGCCAGACCCGCCAACATTTTCCTGATGGATAACAATCAGGTCTTTCTGCTCTTTCAGCCATTCGGTTGTACCGTCTGTACTTCCATTATTGACAACTACAATCGATTGAACCGGCCGATTGGCTCTCAGGCACGACAAATTACGCTTCAACAATTCTCTTCGGTTATATGTAACCACTACAGCAACAACATTCATAAGCATCTTAATAAAGTCCGTCAATCTTTCCCGGTTGTGTACTCCGGTACGCCACCATCAGTCTATAACACTCCTCGGCATCAAATCCGCGACGCTTTGCGTACTCGTCGGCCAATATCCGGTGCATGTGAGGAGTAGCCGGCAAACGTTCCAGATTCTTGCAACCAGCCTTCATATCCAATGGCCCGATAGCCAACCTGTTCAGGTCCACAATCTCGATGGCTATTCCATGCTCTGTTTTCCCGAACAGGATGTTTCCTCGTCCGTAATCCTTGTGGGCATAACCATGTTCATGAAGCAAGGCAGTAGTAGCACCGACAGCCCGAAGCACCTCGTCTTCATAAGCAAACTTCTGTTTGAAGAGTGCTTCGTATGTATATGGACAAGGCGATTCATACGTTACATAATAGCTCCGGTCGAACATCAGCCCCTTGCGGATATTCAAATATCCTACCGGACGGGGAGTTCCCACTCCGATATTCAGAAACATTTGGGCATGCACAAACGAACGCTTGGCTTTCGATGGACGGAAAACGCCGTATACCCAGCGGTTAATGATATTCGGGGTATGAAAAGCCTTGATGACAAAGGTATTTCCCTGATAAGTTATCTTTCTCAATTCATTCCTTCCTTTGTGAATGACAATACCTTCGCCTTTAGCAAAACGCTCCGGCACAGAAAGCATAAAATCACGTAACTGTTCACAGTCCGGACTCAAAACCAGCGTCTGATGATTTATAATACTCATACGTTACAGCTTAAATTTTATCCAGACCCTTTGTATATTTCAACCAGTAATATTTCAACGGATTCTTATACTTCAACTGCTTCCATGGCCGGCTTCCGTGCGGACGATGCCAGACAGGCAACACTGTAAACAGGTAATTCTGAAAACCTTTTTTCAGCGCTTCGTGAGAAATCGTTACATCATACCAGTTTTTAGTCGCATCCAACTCATGGAAATCGAAAGCCTTCAGAAATGCAGGTGTCAACAGGGAACAACAGAAACTGCAATGTTTCTTCTCCGGATAGACCTTTCCTTCATTCCCTTTAGCATGCAGGTACGGATAATTGATGATTCCAGCCTCATCGACTGTAACCGCAGCGGCAATCGCACAATCCGGACGGGCCGATGCGCCATCGAACAAGCCCTGCAGGGTATCCTTCTTGACTACCACATCCGATTCCACAATCAACAACCCCGCATCTGCCTCGATGGCCTCCTGCTGGGTCTTCTGAAGAACCAACAAATAATTCGGTGAGGGATGGTCAGTCAAATCGGACAAATTGACCAAACGGAAACCCATCTTTTTCGACTGCTCTTCCAGAATCCGTGTATTTTCTTCGGTACTGAAATCATTATATACCGTATATGTATAAGGAACAGTCAGTTCCGATTGCAGAATCGCTTTTACCGTTTCCAAAGTAAACTCGATAGAATCTTTAACTGGTGTGATAATATGCAGACTTTTCATGCTCATATAGTTTGTAGTTCTTCTTTGCACAGTTTTAAGGCAGCCTCTATCGTATCATCCATATCGGCATACGTATATTGGGCGAGACGTCCTCCGAACAGAATCTTTTCTTCTTTCCGGGCCAACTCCTGATATTTACTGAATATTTCTGAATTACGGGTATCATTAACCGGATAATAAGGTTCTTTACCGGGAGCGAAACTGTCCGGGTACTCATACGTAATAACTGTTACCGGCTGATTACCGAACTCAAAATGTTTATGTTCAATAATTCGGGTATAAGGAATCTCCCGCTCCGTATAATTGACTACAGCATTTCCCTGGAAATCTTCCATATCCAACAGTTGCTGTTCGAATCGCAGACTCCGGTATTCCAATGCCCCGCAACAGTAGTTATAGAATTCATCGATACATCCGGTAAACAAAGTCTTCTCAGCCATTCCCTCCCAACGGGTACGGTCTTTGAAATAATTGACACCGAGTTTTACTTCCGAATTCTCGAGCAACTTATCTATCAAGACATTATACCCTCCTTTTGGAATACCCTGATACGCATCATTGAAATAATTGTTATCAAACACAAAGCGGAAAGGAATCCGTCTGATAATGAATGGAGGAAGTTCTGTAGCTGAACGGCCCCATTGTTTCTCCGTATATCCCTTAATCAGATAATTGTAGATATCCTCACCACACAATTTCAATGCCTGTTCTTCCAGATTAGCTGGTTCTGCAATGCTCTGATAACGACTACGCTGCTCTTCTATCTTTGCCTTAGCTTCTGCCGGTGTCTTTACGCCCCACAGCTGATAAAAGGTATTCATATTGAATGGAAGATTATAAAGTCTACCTCCGAAACAGGCTAAAGGAGCGTTTGTAAACCGGTTGAACTCAACAAGCCGGTTGACATATTCCCAAATTTCCTTGTTATCTGTGTGAAAGATGTGAGCTCCGTATTTATGTACATGGATGCTTGCCACATCATCGCAATATACATTTCCTCCACGATGCTCCCGCTTATCGATTACCAGACAGCGTTTCCCGAGCTTCGTCGCTTCATGAGCAAAGACTGCACCGAACAGACCGGCTCCAACAATCAGATAGTCATATTGTTTCATTAGCAATCATGTTTATGGGACAAAGATAGGAATAAAATAGGACTTATCACGTTCCATGAAGTCCGAAAGAAAGTATCCCAGCAAAATTAAAATCAAAAAAGCGCTCAAACGGACCTACCGGACAGTGTTTTTTTTTTTACCTTTGCCATCCAATTCCATAAAAGGCGACATGAAAGTAATCGTAGACAACAAAATCCCTTACATCCAGGGAATCATCGAGCAACTGGCCGATGAAGTAATATATCTTCCGGGAAAAGCCTTTACCCCCGAAATCGTCAAAGATGCGGATGCCTTGCTCACCCGTACCCGTACACATTGCGACCGTCAACTGTTAGCAGGAAGCCGGGTAAAGTTCATCGGAACAGCTACTATCGGATTCGACCATATCGATACAGAGTATTGTAAAGAGGCAGGTATCACCTGGAGCAATTGCCCGGGATGCAATGCCGGAGCTGTGGAACAATACATTCACGCTGTTCTACAATTGCTCCAACGCGAAAAAGGGATAAATTTACAGAATTCATGCCTGGGTATCGTAGGAGTAGGCCATGTAGGAAGCCGTATCGACCGGCTGGCCAAGCATCTGAACATGCGTGTCCTGCACAATGATCCTCCTCGAGCCAATCAGGGAGAAAAGGGTTTCTGTAGTCTACAGCAAATAACAGAAGAATGCGACATCATCAGCTTCCATACGCCACTGATAACAGAAGGTATTTATAAAACTTTTCATCTGGCAGACAATGATTTCTTCCATCTATTGAAAAAGAAACCTTACATCATCAACACCTCACGTGGAGAGGTCATTGACACCCAGGCTATCCTGACAGCACTGCATGAAGGAAGCATTTCCGGAGCAGTCATCGACGTATGGGAAAACGAACCGGATATCAACCGGGAACTGTTGGACAAGGTCTTCATTGGTACTCCTCACATCGCCGGTTATTCGGCAGACGGCAAAGCCAATGCTACCCGCATGGTATTGGAAGCTTATTGCCGCTTCTTTGGAAAAGAAATGAAATTCAAGATTGCACCTCCTGAAATCCCTCATGAGACCTATACCCCCAATGAAAAACTCCGCATCCTGCAACAATACAATCCTCATCGGGATTGCGAAGCTTTACGGGCCCACCCTGAACGCTTCGAACAGTTACGGGGGGATTATCCACTGAGAAGAGAATAATCAAAATAAATAGACTTTATTGCCAAGTGCATATTCATACAATGCAATAAGTCAGTCATTAATCAATCAATACCCGAATTTACCTGTTTTCAAGACTTTCGCGTGCACACAACCTATAAAATTGTGCAAAAAACAGCATTTATTTGCCTGAATATTTGCTTAGAACAAGAAATATTTATTCCTTTGCACCGAAAAATAAAACAAAATATTCTATTTATAAACTTAAAAATTGAAAATTATGTCTGAAATCGCATCAAAAGTACAGAAAATTATCGTTGATAAATTGGGCGTAGAAGAATCAGAAGTTGTTGCTACTGCTAGCTTTACAAACGACCTGGGTGCAGACTCATTGGATACAGTAGAATTGATTATGGAATTCGAAAAAGAATTCGGTATCTCTATTCCTGATGAT
>ULNN01027998.1_pt1 | contig 35232 bp, 39 predicted proteins | sample 1951931 | NCBI WGS metagenome assembly ULNN01 (sample SAMEA4835578, study PRJEB28245) | human gut metagenome | biome: gut microbiome; material: fecal sample | place: Denmark | collected 2008
TCAATACTTGAAAATCAATTATTACCAATATATTTTGTAAATGTGAATAATGAAGCTTCTATAAATCTTGCAAAATCATTACAATACGAAAAAATGGCTTTGGAAATAGTAGTATGTACAAAAATATAATATAAATGAACTGAATTTTAAAAATATATAATTTTATTCAGTTCATATTTTTGCTATAATTTTAACGTGTAAATTATATTTATGATATAGTAAAATATACCTTTTTATGTTAAAATAATATAGAAATTGTGTATAATGTGGATAATTTTTTGTATTGTTATTAAAGCAGGAGGAAGGTATATGTATAGTATAGAAAAAATAAAAACAGATTTAAAAGATAGAGTATCAGAATATAGATATGAACATAGTTTAATGGTTGCAGATGAGGCAAAAAAATTAGCAAAAAAGTATAATTTAGATGAAGATAAAGCATACGTGGCAGGGCTTGTCCATGATATTGCAAAAGAATTTACAAATGAAGAGAATACTTTGTTGGTAAATAAATATAACTTATCTAAAGATTTATTGTTAGAATCAAATCACAAAATAATTCATGCAGATGTTGGGGCTGCTTATGTAAAAGAAAAATATGGCTTTGATGATGAAATTTGCATGGCAGTACGTTATCATACAATAGGGAACCCTAATATGAGTACATTTGATAAGATAATATATATAGCAGATAAGATTGGCAGAAAAGATAAAGATGAATTTATTATGAATTTAAAAAAGATAGCTTATGAAGATATAGATAAGGCAGTTTATGTTTTCCTATTACATCAAAAAGAAAAATTTGATAAAAAGAATAAATCATTAAGTAATAGTACTTTAGAGCTCTTAAATTTGTTACAAGATAAATATTCAAAATAAAATTTTTTTAATGCTTATTTAATAAAATAAAGATATATTATATATGGTAATGTCATGCTTTCAATAGCAAGAGTAAATATATAACTTAAAAATTCAGTTTAGAATAATATAAAAAATATTTTAAAATATTGGGATATAGATAATTATAAAATTATATTTAAGGTAAAAAAAGAGCAGGTTGAATTTGTTTTTTAAGAATACCAACTTCTTGAATATTTTATATCTAGTTTAAATCAAAATTTATCTAAAGTCAAATATATGGCAAACTTTTGAAAATAGAAATATTCTTGAAAATTACCTAACAATAATAATATAGTATTATATGAGCAATATTTTATTTTTAAGATATTGTTATATCATCTTAAGTTTTTTTGCATATAATTTAAAAGGATCCGATATTTTGTCTAAAAAATTATAACAGGAATATAGTGAGAAATATTGATAATTTTACCTATTTAGTATATTATATATAAGAATTATATAAAAGAAAGGAACTAGTCAAATAATATATTAATATTTCTATATAATTGATTAGATGAGAGTTGTACATGTATATAAATGAATTAAAAATTAAATTGTTAAAAATTAGAAACGGAATATTACTATTTATTGGAATAGCTGGTTTGATAATTTTTGGATTATCTATAGTAGCTACATTGCTGGAATTTAATTATTATGATTACAATTATGTAATTACATTATTATTTCTAATATTAATTAGTATTTTAGCTATATGCTTTTCAATTGTATCAAGAAAAACAATAGATAGTATATATTTTCTTTCAAGATATTTTGAAGGAAGTTTAGATGATATTGTAAAATTTTCTCATATAGCTGAATCGTGTAATATAAAAGAAGAAAAAGTAAAATCTATGGTAAGAAGATTTATAAGGAAAAAGCTCATGAAAAATTATACTGTGGATGAAGAAAGAAGCCAAATAAAGTTATCTAGTAAAATGTATCAATGTGAGTGCAAAAATTGTGGAGCTATTGTAGATAAAAAAGAATATTTTACAGGAACTTGTTCATATTGTGGAAGTTCTGATTTATTTGCAAAGGTTATAACAGAAAATAGATGTTATAACATAGTAAATGAAACAGAAGGGAACATTTTAATAAAAGGTTCCAAGAAAAATAAATATTTAAACAAGAATATTTTACTAAAAAGAATAGGAATTATAACTTTGATATTTATTGATATTGTAATATGTTTAACTAGTATTATAATTTTACCTTTTACTTTAGTTGATTATTCTGCAGCGGCATTTGGCTTTTTCCTTAGTATGTTTATAGCATTTGGATTTTTATCCTTTTTAAGGTTTTCAAACTTTAAATATATAGAACCCGCCATGTATTATTCAAAAATATTTAATGATATAGGAAAGCCATTTGTTGATGTAGATAAAGTTCCAAAATTTAAATTTAATAGGCAGGAAACAAGTGTTGTAAGATTTATAAGAAGAAAAACTATGTTAGACACTAAAACCAATATTATTGGCGGAATAAAAAAAGGGTACCTAGTTAATTGCACTGTAGAATTTCATGATGGAAGACCGCAAGTAGTACTTGCTAAAAAGATTGTAAAGGATACATGTCCAAATTGTGGAGCACCAATTGTGGGTGCTGTTGATGAAGTGTATAAATGTAGCTATTGCGGTAATAAAATATTTGATGTTATTGAAAAAAAATAAAATAATTGATATAATACTATTATTATATATAATGTAAGGGGGAATAATAATGACATATATATATCTTTTAGCTGGATTAATTCCTGTTGCTATTTTGGCAGGTATAATTTATATTTGGTCTAAAAAAGAAAATGAGAAAATTGAAAAAGTTGCTTCACAATTAACAGAAGAACAAAAAAATAACTTGGTGGATAATCAAGTAGAAAATTTCAATGAAAAGAAAATTACTTGGACTCAACGTGGAATGATAAGTGAAGTAAAAGAAAGTGGAAGCAAAGTTAAGGTTAGAGTGTTGTATTATAATACAGTAGTACAAAACAATACTTTAAATCAAATTTGTGCTACAGACCTTAAGGTAGACAAATCTGAATTTGAAAAACATGGATTAAAAGTTGGATCATTTGTAAAAATATTTATAGATATGAACAAGTTTGAATCAAACATTGTGTTTGAATAAAAATAAATTTTAAAAGTATTTTTGGGAGTTATGTTTTTTTTGACATGGCTCTGTTTTTTTAACTTAAAAGTTTGACATTAATATTTAGATAATTTTTTTATTATATTTTTGGTATTAAATAAAAGTCTAATTTATATATAGAAAAAAACATATTATTATGATATAATAGTAAAAATTTTAATTTATATATTATATAAGTTTAGAAGAAATTTGAGGAGAAAGTTTATGAAAAAGTATATACCATTTTTGTTTTTACCATTATTTTTTATTCCATCGTTTGTATTAGCAAGTTCTGGAAGTAGTTCATCCATACCAGTTAGTTTTGCAATTGGTTTAGAGGCATTTATCTCAATACATATGTCTGTATTTGTTTTAAAACCTATTTCAAAAATAATTTCTCAGAGTGAAAGTAAAAAAATATTTTGGATTTTGTTTGGAATAAGAGCAGCAATATTAATAATCTTTGATTTCTTTATTACAACGTCTATAGTTGTTTTTGATTTTTTGGCTGTTTTTGTTGGAGCATTTATAATAATTCCAATTTTAACTGCTAAAAAGAATGGTGGGATGATAAAAATGGATGAAAACAATCAAGATGAAATAGTAAATAATGGTTTAAAATGTAAAAAATGTGGAAAAGTTTTAAATGAAACTTATAAATTTTGTACTAATTGTGGAACACCTTTTGAAGTTGAAAATGATGTAAATACACCAAGAATATTAGTAAGTTATAACTCATTTGACCCTATATTTAAAAACTCCGAAGATAAATTAGTAGAAGAATTTATAAAAAGAGAAATGCAAAAAGCTGAATTTGATATAAACAGTAAATTAATACCATCAGATGTATTAAAAAGAAAAAATATTTTAAATGTTATATTTGCAGTACTACTTTTTGTATATATTTCACTTATATTTTTCCATTTCCCAATTGCAACATATATAGTTGGATTAGTTATATTAATTGTATTTTTCTTTATAACAAGAAAATACGACTTGGTTAAATATATAAAAAAAGAATTAAAATCAAGACCAAGTGAAAAAATTTCAAATGTAGTTATGAGTGTAAAAAGTTCACTTGTACTAGATAATATAAAAAAATTCAAAATCGTATTTTGCCTTGCTGCAATTTTAATATCTGGTGTAATATTTTATACTCCTAAAATTCTTTATGAAAAAGCAGATAATGGTTATTCAGTAAGATTTTATGCCTTTGGAATTACAAATTTTACAAAAGCTAAAATTCCAAATACATATAAAGGGGAAAATGTTGTAGGATTAAGAGGAAATACTTTTTCTAATATGCCACTATTAAAAGAAGTTGAATTACCAGATACAATAAAAGAAATAAGGGGACAAGCCTTTAAAAATAATTTTAGGTTAAAAAATGTTAATATACCAAGTAATCTTGAATATTTAGGAGGTGGAGCTTTTTATAACTGTGTTTCACTTACTAATATTGAATTTCCAGATTCACTAACATATATGGGAGGAGAAGCTTTCTATAACGCCTTATCTCTTGAGAGTATTAAATTATCAAATAATATTTCTGAGATTAGGGGTAATACTTTTGAAGAATGTAGTAGCCTTAAGTCTATTGTAATTCCGGATAATGTAACAAGAATAGGTGGACATGCTTTTTATGGTTGTAGTGAATTAAGTTCTGTAGAAATAAGTCAAAACAGTAACTTACAAGAAATTGGTTCGTCTGCATTTAGACTTTGTGATAACCTTAAAAGCATAACTATTCCAAAAGGTGTTGATGTAAATTCAAGAGCATTTAAGGAAAGCCCAACTAAAGTAAAAAGATATGGAGAAGCAAATTCTGAAAATACAATAGATGAAGGAAATTATGAAAATACTACATTTTTATATATTATAACAGGAGAAACACAAGAAATTTCAAAATATAAAAAATCAACTTCCGCATATAAAAGTAACGCAAGAATAAAACTTGAAAGTATAAAAGAAAATGAAAAAGGAAATGATTTTTATCTTTTATTTGAAGATAAAAATGGAAGTAAAACAATAGTTATAAACAAAGAAAGTACATCAGTAAAAATAAATGAAAATATTGCAGTAGAAATATCAGGATCATCAGCGTTGCATAACAATAAGGGCATTTCACTTGATGTATATTATAACTAATATCTAGGAAAGGAATAAAAATTCACAATGGAAAATAAATTTATACATTTACTTTATGTTCCAACTATGGCTTGTAATATGGGATGTAGGTATTGTTATTTAGAGGATAACACAAAAGATAATTCTTTAGAATATGACGCTCTTGATACTTTAAAATTTGCTATAAAAAAATTTAAAGATGAAAGTGTTATTCCATTTAATATCTCTTTACATGGAGGAGAAGTTACCACACTTTCTACGAATGATTTTTATAATTTAATAAAATATATAAACGATTACTATGAAGAAAATAGAGATATAATTACAAGTGCTGGTTTTAAAATAGGAAGACCACATATAAAAACAAATATGTATAGTTTAGATAAACATATTGACACAATAAAAAAGTTTAATGTATCAATTTCAGGAAGTCTAGATTTGCCACTAATGTTGCATGATGAATATAGAGTTACAAAATCAGGTAAGAAAACATTAGATAAAATTTTGAAAAATACGGAACTATTAAAAGATATACCAAATAAAAAGAAGGTTTCTGCTACTATATTTAAAGAACACTATAATCATATAGACCAAATAATAAAAGATATAAAATATTTACACAAAAATACATGTCTAGATATGAATGATTTTAATTTTATGATAGGTTTTGATTATAATTCAAATGGCATTTTACATCATATAACTGAAGAAGAACAAGTTAAATTTTATGAAAGAATGCATAAAGAATTTGATGGAACAGACCTAGATTATGGTGTAAATGGTCCCTGGTTTGATGAATTTGGACCTGGGTATTGTTCAAACTGTGATAATTGTGGAGAAAAGTTCTTTTTACTTGAGAAAAATGGTGATATTTATTCTTGTGTAAGGGGGCAAAAAAATCCTGATTATTATTATGGGAATATATATAAAAATGAAGTTAATGAAATATTACAAACTGCCCAAAGAAAGATATTTATAAATCATAATAAAAAGCCGTTAAATGAAGAATGTACAAAATGTGGTTATCTGTATCTATGTAAGACAGGTTGTCCTTTTGTTAAAAACAATTATAAAACAAATAAAAGTTATACATGTAAATTGCAAAAGAAAATGTATAAGGATAGAAACTATTTGCCTGATGAATTTAATGATGAATTTGTATATGAATATATGTCAAAAATGAGACTAGATGACTCAACTAGGTATATACCAAAAAGAAATGTTAATGATTATCCATTATTAGAAGAAATAATTAGTATGGATGATAAACTAAAATATATTTATGATGATGAAAGTTTTATCTTAGAAGTAGATAATGTTGAATATAAATTAAAATCGCAGGTAATAAAGAATATAAGAGATTTTGTTTATATAACACCTAATAGCAAGGTTAAAATATACATGAAAAAGCACGTTATATCAGAAGTATGTGATTTTCCTGAAAATAATTCACTATACATTATGATACTTAGCGGCAACTTAGTGACATATGGAGATGAAAATAGAACTAAACAAAGACATGTTGTAACACATCAAGTATATAAAGGAGTTTTAGATAATACAAAATCTGATAAGGAAGAATACTATGTATTTGATTTATCTAATTTGATTAGTGAATATAAAAATGAATATTCTAAAGAATCTCCAAATAATATTTTCTTTACAACTTCATCACTAAGAGATTATCATTATACAAAACAAAAAAATAATGCTTATTATCATATTCAAGCAATAAATTTACCATTTCAAAATATAGAATTTTATTATATAGATAAGGAGTTAAGGAAATGAAAAAAGAACCAGAAACTTATGAAGAGTTAATAAGAATGAAAAGATGTATAGAGCTTACTAAATATTACGAATTATCTGAAAAGGAATTAGAGCAAATATATGATTTTTTAGAGAATAATAAGAAGGGAGAAGTAATTTGTAAAAAAAATAGTATTTCTTTAGTTTTAAAAAATAATTTAAGCAATGCAACTGTTATTTCTTCAAGATGTATAAGTAGTTCTATTGATGGAATTATAATGAGTAATACTGTATTTAATGTTATACCGCATTATACACCATCCTCTAATTCTCACTATAGCAGAGGATCATCTTCAAGTAATAACAACAATAATAACAACAATAATAATAACAATAATAGATAGGATGTGAAAATATGCCTTTAATATCTGAAAGTTACCATAATGAAAAATTAAAAAAGTATAATATTAATATAAAAACTAAATATATAGTTGGAAACAAGATATTAGAAAAAAATACTGATGGTAGTATTAATGATGATATTTCAAATGGAATTAGATGTAAAAAGGATTACTATATAAATAATAGATGTGTACATACAGAAAAATTATTTGATTCAAGAATTGAATATACTTTTATTTCAAATTCTAAGGAAAATGAAGAGTATACATGTAAAAATTGTGGAATGAGTTCAAAACTCAAAGAGTTTGTAGATGGTTGTCCATATTGTGGTACTTATTATAACATTGATTATACAGATAAAGATTTGGGTGGTAAATATCATTATGATAGAGTACTTAGGAAAAAGACATACAGGGTTATTACTGCTATAATTGATCTTGTAATAAGCTTAATTTTATCGTTTATATTTATAAAATACACGTCAAGAACTTTTAATAGCTATGATATATCAAAAATATTTATATATGGAACAATACTATCTTTAATATTGTATTATCTTTTTTATATTATGGATGCTTACGTAATTCTTGGACCAATAAAAAGATTCAAAGATAAGCAAAATAAAAAACAAATGGAATTTTGGGATAGAACTAAAATAGATAAAAAGACATTCTTTAATAATCTAAATTATGAAGTAGGAAAAAAATATTACTTGAAAGAGGATATTATTGACTATGACATTTTAGACTATCTTGATTTTAAAGAATTTAGAAAAAATGATAAGCTATATGTTAGTGTAAAAGCTGATGTTAGAATAGTATATTTAAAAAATAATAAAATAAAATCTAAATTTATTGAAGATACCTATGTTTTATTAAAACATAACAATAAAATTATAGAATTAAAAGATGGGGCGAATATGATAAAATGTCCAAACTGTGGTGCATCCGTTGATGCAAAAAATGGATATTGTGAGTATTGCAATAGTAAAATAGGATATCTACAAGAATGGATTATTGAGGAGTAAAACGATAAATAAAAATAACTTACGAACTGTAATAGTGCGTAAGTTATTTTTATACGCTGAGTTAAATAGAAATGTTTAAAGTATGTTTGTATAAAAAATATAATTAATTATTTTTTCTTGACTTGAAAAGTAATTATTTTAGATGAAGAAACATCAATATCATTTAGATTAACAGTAAGCGTACTTGTTTCTTCTTTATATTCATAATCAGAAGAAATTGCAGTTTGACCATCAATAGTTACACTATCTGGCACGAATTCCACTAAAGATGTGTCTAAGACATCCTTAACTTCTGGTGTTTTATATGGCATAGTAGAATTGTTGTTAATAATAATCGTATAAGTTAAATTTCCATCTGCCCATACCTGTTTGTCTGCAGTTTTTGTAATAGTAAGCCCACTAATCATTGTAACTACTGTTGCTGTTGAGGTAATAGAAGTTGGTATATCGTTATAATTTCCTACAGCCTGGGCAGTATTATTTAATATTTTTTCCATTGTATCCCTCCATAATTATTTTATGAAAATATGACTAAAAGTGTTTGTGTTATTTATGAACTCTGTTTTATTATATTCATAAAATAAAATAAGAGGTGCTTTTATGATAATTATAAACCAAAATACAGTTGTTGTATTTACAAGTAGTGAGCTTAAGGAGGCTCTAGAAAATGATAATGGGTATACGTATATATACTTAGGAAGTGATATTACATTATCAAGCGGTATAGCAATTTCAAATAAAAAGTCAGAAGTGATTATTGATGGAACATATAATAATGTAATGTATAACTACATTGATCAAAAAAAATTAGGAACTTCAGATGGTATCTATGTAACAGGAGCATTTACTTCTAAAGTAACTGTTAAAAATATAAATATAACAGGATATAACTATTATGGGGTTATATATGTATCAGAGGCTAGTGCATATAAAAATACAACTATAGAATATTCAAAAGTAACATATGTTGGACCACAAATAAGTTATAATCCTATGGGAATTACAAGATTTTTAGATTCAGTAATAACTATTAAGGATAATTATGCTTCTGGAAATGAAGTAGCAGAATGTAACCAAATAGAAATAGGTGGAAATACAACTATTATTCATAATTCTACTGGTAACTCTTCTTTTTGGTTTCGTAATTCTAGTCCATCATTTACAATTTTAAGTGGGGCTTCAGTGTATTTTACAAGTACAGCAAGAGAACTATTTTATGGAGTAACAGATTTAGTATTTACAATCTCTAAGAATGCATCATTTTATGTTTCGGTATATAACGGTCTTGCTTATGGTACATTTGGAACAGGTACAACTATAATAGATGAAAATGCTACATTTTCTTTAAATAAAACACATTATAGTGGTTCATATCCAACATGGTATAGCTATGGAACAATAACTCTTAATAAAGGTTCTACGCTAAACATAATAAATAATTATGAAAATATTACCTCATCAAATTATAACATATTATTTTCTGGCAATGGTAGTGGACTTATATTGAACAACCCAGAAAAAGTGGTATTGTATAATAGTGTTGGAAATGTAATTAGTGCAAGAAATAATTCTATTTTTGATTTCACATATAATAGAATTAATTTATTTAACACAGCTATATCCATCACTGACGATATATCAAAAGATACCCTTCCAACATATTCATGGTATAAAATTAGTGAATTATCTAAAGTTTCAGGTACTTTTACAAGTGCAAAGACAACGGTTGTTAGCAATAATTATACAGAAGAAGAAATGAAAAACTTACCTAGTCTTAGTAATTTTAATATAATAGATAAAAAAATATTGTCTATTGGTACATTCTTTTTTTGTATTAATCCTATAACAGAGAAAGATACAACTATTAGCGGAATGACTAGAGCAAATGCATCTATTTTAATAGAATATGAAGACAGTAGTGTTGTTGTAAATGCTGATGAAAATGGTGATTTTAGTTATTCATATTCTATACCTCTTCCGGTTGGAACAGTTATAACTTTTACATGTAAATATTATGAGGACTTGTTGTATTATACTAAACAAGTTGAAGTTGTATATAGTGGAGAATTACTACTCGATAGTGCAACAAAGAGTTTTCAATTTGAAACATATGCAATAAATAAAAATCCAGTTATATGTCCAAGATTAACAAATCTTAGCGTAAGAGTGATAGATTCTAGAATAAATAGTTCTGATTGGAAGTTATATGCTGCAATAAATCATGAAATGGAATCAGATTATGGAATAGTTTTAGGTGATTCATTAGTATTTGTTGATGAAAGTGGTGATATTAAATCATTATCTGATACGCCAACACTTGTATATACTGGAAAAAATAACGGCGGTAGTACTACAACAACCGATATTACATGGGAAGAAAATAAAGGAATATTACTAAGATTAAATGATCCACTAGAAAATAATGTGAAGTACAGTGCACAAATTATATGGACTATAGAAGAGTAAAGATATAGTGTATCTATAATATAATTATTTTCATATAATAAAATGGGAGGTGAACAATACAGATGGCCGACGTAAGTTTAAGTAATAGTGCTAGTGTAACAGGAACATACGATTCTGATCCGTTAACACTTGAATCAAATGCTGTTGTAACATCAATATTAAAAGGATTAACAATAAGAAAAGATGTTGATAAACAAAAATGGGCAACAGGTCCATTAACATATACAATAACGGTTGAAAATAATGCTGACAATGAATTTGAAAATACAACATTAGTTGATATTTTAGATTCAAATTTAATTAGTCTTGTGGCAAATTCAGTTCAAGTAAATAGTACAACTACACAATATACCTATGAAGAGGATACAGGTAAACTATCTATTAGTTTAGGTACAATAGCAGTGGGGGATACTTCTGTAATTACCTTTCGTGTGCAACAAAAATATTAATAACTGGAATGAATTAAAAAATACAGCCTTTTTTTGTTATAAAGAAAAAGTATATAGAAGTAATACTGTTTATGTATATAATGTAAAATGTAAAAAGATCTGTTGTAGAAATTTTAAAAAGATATATTTTTTTGATAATTGTATTGAAAAAATAAGTATACAGTGTATAGATAATAAAATTTACTATAGCTTAAAAATAATTACATTTTGTAAATCTTGTATAAAAATATTTAAAGAAGTATATATTATATCTCCAAAATGCATTTGTTAGATTTGTATTTTGGAGATTGTTATTAATTATATAAAAGTTGAATTAATAATATAGAAAAATTTATCAAAATATAGTATAATTATATTTATTATATAAGATGTAGGGGGATATTAATGTTATATGAAATAAAAGTTGATGAAAGTTTAAATAAAATAAAAGACTTTTTTAATGATATAAGGTTTTTTATGGGAAAAAGCGTACTTGATGGAATGATGGGAAATGCATATGTAGATAACATTTCAAATCCTAGTATAGCTTTTTTAACTGTGAGAAAATATTGCTTTATTAGTGGAAATATAGAAAAAGAAAAATTTAAACAAATTATAGATGAACAATTTAAAAGTTATAAATTGATACCTAGTGATGGTTTATCTAAAGAACTTGAAGAAATATATAAGGATAATATTATAAAATCGTATAGATATTCTATAAAAAAAGATCCAGTTTTTAATATTCAAAAATTGGAAGATATGTCAAATGATATAAAAACTGAATATGAAATAGTTAAGATTGATAAAGAAATGGCAAATAGAATTAAAAATGAAAATTTTATAAATATTACGGATGATTATGAAAATAATGGTATTGGATTTTGTTGCATTTATAATAATGAAATAATTGGTGTGGCATCTTCAAATATATTTTACAAAGATGGAATTGAAGTTAACATTAAAGTTAAAGAGCAGTATAGGAGACAGAAAATAGCTACCGCATTAGCCTCAACCTTAATAATAGAATGCCTAAGACAAGGTAAAAAAGTTAGTTGGGACGCAGCTAATACTAATTCAATAGGATTAGCAGAAAAACTTGGCTTTGAATATGACTCAAAATATAGTATTTATAATTTTAAAATTGATATTTAAGGAGAAGGTAATAGTGGAAAGTTTAACTAATGATTTAGAAAAAATCGTCAAAAAGTCAGAAGAAAATGTATCTATTTTAATTAAAAAATTGAATAGTTTGACACCTATATATAGCTATAATAATAAAATAAGACTTATATCAGCATCTACTATAAAAGTTCAAATTATGTTAGCTGCATTAAATGAAGTTAAGAATAATAATATAAGTTTAGATGAAAAAATATTAGTAGAAGATGCGGATATATTAGATGATAGTGAAGTATTCGATAATGGAAAAGGTTTTTATACACTTTATGAATTAATTAATTGGATGATTATTGTATCTGATAATACAGCAACTAATGTTATAATAAAGAAAATAGGAATGTCAAAAATTAATGAATATATTTTAAATACATTAGAATTAAAATCAACTGTGTTGCAAAGGTATATGTTAGATAATAAAGCACGTGGAAATGGATTTGAAAATTATACTTGCCAAGAAGATATGTTAAATACTTTTTCAAAGCTATTTAATAAAGAAATTTTAAATAATGAATTATGTGATAAGGCAATTCAAATTCTTTATAATCAACGTCATCAAAATCAGATAATGAGATATATTTATACCCCTGTAAAATTTGCACATAAAACAGGTTATTTAGAGTTTTTAAATCATGATGTTGGAGTAATGAATATTAATAATAAATATTATTATGTTGGTATTTCTGTTTATAATTCAAAAATGAAAGAAGGAAATAAAAGGCTAGTAGGAATTTTGGGCAAAGTAATTTATAATTATTTAAAAGAAAAAAATTAAAACATAATTTAAAACATAATAAATAAAAGTATATTGTAAATAACTACATAAAAATCAAGGGTATAACAAGTTGAACTTAATTTATATCCTTGATTTTTAATTATATAGAAAAATTTTCTTTCTTACATAATTTTGATAAAACTATTCTGTAAACTATACTTCTAGAGAAAAAGTCAATAAAATTTACTATTCCAAATACAAATAATGCAAAAGGTGTATTTAAAAATAATAAACATATTAAAAATCTTATTATAACCCCAATGGTAGATCCTATTAGTAATATTAATGACTTACCTTGTGATATACATAATGTCTTATATGTTTCGTATGGATATAGCCCAAATACTCCAACTGAATAAAATATAATATATGGAAAGCATTTATTTAAAGGTAAACTACCATGTGATATTACTAAATAAATAAAAGTAAATACAAAATTTAATGCAATAATTAAAGGAAAACATTTATTCCTCATATTTATGCAATTATTGTATTGCTCTATGTATGTTTTACCCTCTGGCACTTTAATCATTAAAGCTGCTTGATATGCATTTGTAATAATTTCTAAAGTCAAACATACTGAATAACAAACTGTATGGATTCCATATTTTTCTGTCCCCATATGACTTGCAATCACACCATACAGTAATAAAAATATTCTAGATAATAGTCTTTCTGAAGAATATGCAAATCCATATTTAATTACATTTTTTAGGGAATTTTTATTAGGAAGTTCAAATTTCAATTTTAAATTGTATAACATATATATAACTGAAATTAGCCAAGATACTATAGTTGCAACGAATAGTAATGTTAAATTTTTAGTAAATAAATATGCAAATGTATCTAATGCTATTAAAGAAACATAGTAAACAATTAAGCTTTTTCTATATAATTTTAATTGTCCTTTAAGTCTTATTATTTCAAAAATTCCATTTGCTAATCTTCCAAATACCACATAAATTGCATAAAAGTTTAATAGTATAGATAACATATTTTTTTGTGTATCACTTAAATTGAATATATTTACTATTAGATTTTTACATGTTAAAACAATTATCCCCATTAAAATTCCAAATATAATATTAAACCATAAATATTGCCATTCATTTTTTCTAGTTGTTCTATAAGTGTATATTCCTATTTCTGCAAAAGATTTAAAAATGGAATCTATTAATAAAAAACTCCCAGTAACTACTATTGCATCAATACTAATTAAATTATTAAACGCTGAATCAATACTGTCTGCAAGACTCATAAATATAAAACTTATGAGAATTGAAATAAATTCTTTCATTTTTAACCGCCTTTTTCTAAATTATTGTAAAATTATACTATAAATGACAAAAAAATACTATATTAGTTAAATTTTTTTAGTAAAAAAGTGGCAAGGATATATAAAAAATGATATAATAAAAACTATTAAATAGTAGTAAATAAATTATATAATTTATTTATTGTTAAGGAGAAATGAATTTGAGGTGTAATATTGTTTATGTTAGAAAAATTAAAGATAAATATGTATTTTTTGATGTTGATGGTACATTATCTGAATATAGATACAACGATATATTGTACGGTGGAAAATGTCCAGAGCTAGGGTGCCAGTCATTAGAAGATTTTTTATTTGGAGAACTATTTTATAAAGCAAGGCCACTTAAAACTATGCAAAAAATAATTGAAAACTTAGATAGTGATAAGATTTTTATATTAGGTGCAGTTGTTACTAATAATGAGATAGAGCAAAAGTATAAATGGTTAAATGAAAATTATCCAAAAATAAAAAGGGAAAATATGTTTTTTATAAATTCTACAATGTTAAAACCAGAAGCTATTATAGAATATTCTAGACATTTTAATATTCCTTTAGAAAAAATAGTATTTGTAGATGATAGATTAGATGTTTTAAGAAAGGCTGAGGAATACGGAATAGCTTTATATCATCCTAGTTCCTTTATGGAATAAGGTGTATAGATGAAAATAAAAAATATTTCATTAATTTATATACATACATTTTTATCTACTTTTATACTATATTACATATGTGATACATTATTTTATATAGAACGTGGATTAACTTCTAGTCAGTATATAAGTTTTGTTGGAGTAGGCTTTTTAGTTAAATTATTGCTTGAAATCCCATTTGGAATTATAGCTGATAAATATAATAAAAAAATACTGTTATTAACTAGTAATTTGCTATTTATAACTTCTACTATAATATTTATATTTTCTCACAACTATTTTACTTTTTTGATTGCAATAATAATTAATGCTATAAATAATTCACTTAGTTCAGGAATAATAAATTCTATATTATATGAGAATGTTGAAGATAAAGCAAAATTTAATAAAACTTTATTTTATAATTCTTTTTGTTACAATATATCATATATGCTTGCTATGATAATGGGAGGTTATATAGGTCAAAAATTTGGATTAGTATATACTTATTATATTACTATAATACCTTTTGTTATAGATTTCTTTATATTATTGAATATAAAAGTAAAAAATAATTCTGAATATACAGGTATTGAGAAAAATTTATCTATATTAAAAAATGGAATTAATGAGGTAAAAAATAATCCTTATATATTAAAATTGATAGTAAGAAGCTCTATATTATCTTCTGGAATAAAGTTAGTTGAAGAAAGTCACCCTGAGTATTCAGCAAACATAGGGTTATCTGTATTTATAATTGGTATATATACTTCATTAATATTATTATTTTGTATTGTTGGAAGTTATATAGGTAGCAGGGTTAATAAAAATAAATACAAATTTATATTAAGTATTAATCCAATAATATCTGGCGCTTGCATATTATTAATAGGTGTCTTGAGTAATTTTATAGGAGTATTATTTATATTATTAATTTATATTTTTTCAGAAAGTTTTGAGAATATAATGATGTCTTACCTTCATAATAATATTACATCCAAATCTAGAGTAACTGTTGAATCGATAAATCAATTTTTACTTGGAATAGTTGGATTTTTGTTTAGTATATTGATGAGTATTTTATTAAAATTTATGAGCCTTAATGTAATGTATATAATAGTTGGAAGTATAATTATTTTATTTGAAACATTAAGTATTATAAAGTTTAAAATTATAAGAAATAAGTAAAAATTTGATTTAGGGAGGAAAACATGGCTATTATAGAAGTAAAAAACTTAGATAAATTTTCAATTAATCAAATGATAGAAAATACAATAAATGATGTGAAAAAAATTATTTCGATTAGTTGATAATTATTATATAAAATATAAATGTATAAAGAAATACAATGTATATTATACAAGTATTTCTGCTGGCAAAATATATAAAAAATATGAATAAAATTGTTTTGAATGTTAAAAAAGAAATGAATAAGGAGACCAACTATGAAAAGTCAATAGAAAAATAGAAATTTTAAAAAAATTTTCAATACTAAAAAAGGTCAACAAAACCAAGCCGTTTTTACTACTTTTTTAAAAACGGTCCAGAACATTGAAATATAAATATTTTGTTAATCTAAGTTAAAAGAAATATTTTCATTTAACATTTTAAAAATTACTCTAACAAGTTTGTGAGCAACGTGTCCTAAAGCACAGTAGTGACTTTTGCCTTGAGAACGTTTTAAATCGTAATATGATTTAAAAGTAGCGTTATTCTTAACTACATTGTGTGCTGAATATACAAGAGCATATCTAAACATTCCAGAACATCTTTTAGACATTCTAGTGCTTTTGGCATTAAAGTTACCAGATTGAATAACAGAAGGATCTAAACCGTGCATATGCAAGAATTTGGCATGATTTATTGAAACGTTTAATGTCTCCAATTGAGCTAAGAATAACAGCTGCTTGATTGTAAGACATTCCAGGTATTGTAAGTAATTTAGTATTCATTTCATCGATAATTTGTTTGTATAAATTTTCAACTTCTTGAATTTGTAAATTATACAATTCAATTTGAGAAATAGCATGTTTAATTTGTAAACAAATACTAGGATTATTTATTCCAACAGAACAATTAGCTAATTGTTTTAAATAAATAGCATCTTGTTTTGAATACCTACCACGTGAATTATTGTGTAATATGTTAGTAAGTCTGGTTAAATGTAATGATTTAATTTCATTAGGACTTGAAAATTGTTTAAGTAACTGATAAGATACATTTAGATGGATATTTCCTTTAAAGAACTTTGAAAGTTTAGGAAATATTTGATCAACGTAAGATACTAATTGTATTTTAGTTTTACTTCTCATAGTAACTAAGTTACGACGTGAACGGCATAAGCCTTTGAGTTTTAAAATGTTGATGTCTCTAGAAGTGACTAGAGAGTAATTATTTAAAGTAAGAGCTTTAATGATTATGAATGTGTCAACTTTGTCATTCTTAGTTTTTCTTATGTTAGATTTTCTTAGACTAGCAGTCTGTATAGGGTTAATAACTCCGATGTTAAAATCTAAAGAAAAAAGATAAGAAATGATATTTTCGCCGTAATGAGCAGTAGATTCTAAACCAATTAGTATCTTTTCTTTGGGTAAAGAAAAAAGACTAGAAGTAAACTTTTTAAAGCCTTCAATATCATTTGAGAAGGAAAAAGGATCAGAAATAATTTCTCCATCAGATGACATTATTGAAGCCCAATGAGTGTGTTTGGCAATATCAATGCCAACAAAATATGAATACATGTGTAAAGCACCGCCTTTCAAAATAACAACTGTGACCACTTCCACTAGTATTCGTCTTAATAAACTTGCGTGACATAAAAACTCATAAAAAGCTATGGCTTATCCAACTAATAAAAAATACAAACGAAACTGTGGCAATACTCTCCCTGAAATAGTCAAAGCTATAAGAATTATAAAAAGTCCACAGTCATCACACTTAAATTATACAAAATATTTGTAAAAAGAGAAATAGTAAAGAAAGGAGAGTATGATATATTAAGTTGTTATATATATATCATACAAGTAATTATGAGAATAGGAATAGATATAGATAATACTATTTGTGATACAGGTACGTATTTAGAGAAAAAGATTTATGAATGGGATAAATTTAATAATAGAGAAACTAAGTTAACAAGCAATTATAAGAATATTTATCAGAAATTTGCTTATGACTTAAAAGAAAAGGAACGCTTTGATAATATATATGTTCCAATAATGCAAGTTGAGGCTAATGCAATCAGAGATACTGATAAAGTAATAAATAATTTAAAAAAAGAAGGACACAAAATATACATAATATCATATAGGGGAAAGTTTCAATATGAAAATGCACTAGAAGTTACTAAAATGTGGTTAAAGAAAAATAACATTCCATATGATGAAATAATAGTGGAAGAATGGGATAAAGGAAAGGTTTGTAAAGAAAATAATATAGATATTTTTATTGATGATGAACCTGTACATTTGAACCAAGCTAAGGAACAAGGGGTTGATGTTATAATGTACTCAACAAAATATAATAGTTATTGTAATGATTTTAATTGTATAGATAATTGGAATGATATCTATTCATATATACAAGAAAAATCTTGCTTAAAATGATAAAGAGAATTTTTTACAGACATTTTTATATTGATTATAGTTATTTATATAAAATAAAAACTTACGAACTTTTAGGTACGTAAGTTTATTTCAAATGGAGCCTTAACTATACACGTATGCGAAATTAAGACTATAAGATTTGATTAAATCTCTCCGATAAATTGATTATATATAAAATATTAAAATTGTTTAATTAAATCATATACAAAAATTCAAGAATATAGTATAATCTTATTATATTGAAAATTATAATTTTTTTAATTATAAAATATATATGAGGTGAATTATGAATAGTAGATATATGAAATACATACTAATAGCTAAGAAATATAATTTACGTATATTGGATGAAAAAATAATTATTGCTGAATTTAATAAAAATATTAATTTTAATAATTTGTTTATTAATATGAATAATTTGTCATATATTACAATTCAAAATTGTGTAAATAAATATATTAGAGAAAATATAATGTCTGAATATGGCAAAAACTATTTTTTTCAATACAGTATTTTTATATTATCAGATTATTATTATAAAAATAAATATCAATTTTTGAGTGCATTAGAAAATGTATACGAGTGTTTAAAAAATGTAAATATTAAAAAACTTGATGAAATAATTGCGTATTTAAAGAAAAATAATAATATTATAATTAATATTAAGGAAAAAAAAGAGATAGAAGAGTTTTGTGTTAAAGTTAATAAGTTTTTTAAAAATAATAAAGTTATGGATTTTATTATAAGAAATTTCAATAATACTGAATTAATAAATTATTTAGATTGTGACAATTATTTTATTGGACAAAGCTTTGAAACTAATTTCTTAAAAGCATTAATTTTATTAAAAGGTAATATTGATGTAGATGATATATTAAAAAATATTAAATATTCTAATGATATACTATTATATTGTTTAGGAAAGCTAAAAGAAAATTTAAATATTACAGATGAGACAAAGGAAAATAAAATTAAATTTTTGAATTATATAAATGATGTTTATGTTAAAAATGGGTATTTTTTTCATGGAACAACATCAAAATCAATAAATTATATAAAAAACAATGATTTGTCATCTCAATATACTGATAAATGTGAAAAATATGTAAGAATGATAAATAAAATATTTGAAAAACACAATATATATAGAGCATTTGAAGGAAAAATTAATGAATTAAAAACATTTAACTTTTATGTTACAGATGACCCTTTTTCAGCTATTTATTATGCAAATCAAAGTCCTGAATACTTATCAAGATTTTGTGCTAATGGTGGTAATATGTGCGATACATTGATATATGATATAAATGCTTTTTGGAGAAGGGATTATGTTACGTGTAAAAAAAATATTAACACATTTATGAAAATAAATAATTTTTCAGAATATGAAATTAGTATTGTAAATAAATATTTTGATAGATTGTGGAAAAGGAATGTTACTAATAATCAATTTCCAATACTTTTTATAGGAAAACGAAAATATATAAATATGGATTATACATTGAAATTTAAAAACGTTGAAAAAAACTTAGATAAATTTTCATTTAAGCAAATATTAGATTATATGCTAACACCAGATAATATACATGATAAACAATTATCAAAAATAAGTTATGAGTATTTGTCTATAATAGAGTTGCCAAACATTTATCAATTTTATGATATTAAAGGGGTTATTAATAAGAGATTTTTGATATATAATGATGAAAAAATTGTTCCAGATATAATTGTGTTGGCACCATTTCAAAAAAAAATTTATATAAAGATAACCGATAAAGACAATATATTATTTGATAAAAATGTAATTTTTATTTCAGGGAATATAGAGTTATTAAATAAATCTATTAAAGATAATTTTTATCATCAAAATATCGATATATTAATATCTGATAGTGCCATAGGATTAACAATGGACGGAATAAAATTAATTGAAAAAATACGTCAAATTTATAGTGTTGAATATTTAATAAACTATTATAGAGATAAAATTAATCAAATGATAGAAAATACAATAAGTGATGTAGGAGAACTATTTCGATTAGTTGATAATTATTATATAAAATATAGATGTATGAAGAAATACAATGAATATTATGCGAATATTTCTGCTGGCAAAATAGATACAGAGCATTATAAAGTAGATAATAACAACTATATGTATAAATATAAACAGACAAAATTAATTGAAGAAAAAAATATAAATAAAATTGTTTTAGCTGTTAAAGAAGAAATGAGTAAGGAGTAATTATGAGAATAGGAAGGTAATACTATTTGTGATACAGGTGCGTTTTTAGAAAAAAATTATGAATTGGATAAAGGAAAGGCTTGTAAATAAAATAATATAGATATTTTTATTGATTATGAACTTGTACAATTGAACTAAGCTAGGGAACAATGAATTGATGGTATAATGTACTCAACAAAATTTAATAGTTATTGCAATGATTTTAATTGTATAGATAATTGGAATGATATTTATTCATATATACAAGAAAAATCTTGCTTAAAATGATAAAGAGAATTTTTTACAGACATTTTTATATTGATTATAGTTATTTATATAAAATAAAAACTTACGAACTTTTAGGTACGTAAGTTTATTTCAAATGAAGCCTTAACTATACACGTATACGAAATTAAGACTATAAGATTTGATTAAATCTCCCTAATAAATTTATTATATCATTTTCCTATATATTTTCAATGAAGTATGGAAAGATTTTGATATTTATTGTATAATAAAAAAGAAATTTATCGGAAAGTAGGCTAATTAAATATGTGGATTTTTTTATGTTTATTGTCGGCTGTAACATCAGGATTAGCATCTATTATTATGAAAAAATGTTCTAAAAATAATAATGCTAAATCAATTGCACTAATAGGACTAGCAACAAGTAATATTTTATATATAATAGTGTCTATTTTATTTACAGATGTTTTAACAAATTTTAGTATTAAAAATTTTCTTCAAATTGCACCATTAACAATATGCCAAATGACAGGTTATATATGTGGCATATTATCAGTAAAATATGCCAGTGTTTCTACTGTTATACCAATTAGAAAGTGTAATACAATAGTTACATTAGTTTTAGGAATATTAATTTTAAATGAATCTATACCGATTTTAAAATTAATATTATCATTAATTCTTGTAATTTTAACTATATTAATTGTTAAAGAAGATAAAATTACTGAAGATAAAGATAGTAAAAAAGGAATTATGTTTGCATGGCTTTTTGTTCTTTTTAACGGAGTATCATCAATGTTAAATAAATACTATATAAACACTTTTGTAAATCCTCTAGTTGTAACTTTTTACTATAGTTTATTTGGGCTTTCTATAGTAGCATTGTATTGTTTTTTCACTAAAAGTTGGAAGTGCTACAATTTAAAAAATATAAATAAATCATATATGTTATTTACTTATATTTTATTTGACTTTGTATCAAATTTAAGTTATAGATATTGTTTAGTAGATGGTCAAGTCTCATTGGCACAACCAATACATTCTAGTTCAATAATTATTACTATTATAGGTTCATATTTTATATTAAAAGAAAAAATATCTAAAAAGAAATGGTTAATGATTGCCGGTGTAATTATATGCGTAATGTTGTTGTCAATTTAATATAAAAGGAGTTAGTAAGTTAATACTACAAACATTATAATATTATTAGATCTATTTTATATTACTATATGATAAAATGCTTTTAATTATGGAAAATTCGTCATAGTTAAAATTAAGAAATAATGAAATAGTTGAAAAAACGAATAATATAGGTATAAACTTAGATAATATTAAAGTTGCAATTTTTGATTTTGATGATACATTGGCAATTAATGAAGATAAAGAATTTTTAAATCATCGTTCTAAAAATGAAGAAACATATTTGAATTATTATCTAAATGTGTATTTAAACCCAGAAATTTTTTATTAAAATATTGAAACTTGTAATAAACCAGATTCATTATATAATATTATTAATATTTTAAGAAGTAATGGTTCTAAATTATATTGTTTAACTGGTATGAAATTTTCGTTTCATTTTAAAGCAAAACAAAATTTTGTTAATAATCATTATGGTGATGATATAGAAGTGATTACATGTTATCCACAAGAAAGCAAAATAGACACTGTAAAAATTATTAGGAAAATTAATAATTGTGATTTAAGCGAAATATTATTTGTAGATTATATTAAAGGAAATGTAGAAAAATTAAATAATTTAGGTGTATGTGATGTATCAATTGATGAAGTTGGTTCTATATTTCCTATAAAAAATGACTTTTAGAACCTAAAAAATTGCATATTTAATATTACATTATATATTTATCTTTTAAAATCTGAAGTTGCAAATTTATGTAAAATATGTTATACTAATCCTAATATATTTTGTTGCCTTTGGAATAAGCAAATTTCGGAGGCATAGTCCTCCGAACAATTAAAGGAGGATATCACTATGAAAACTTTAAACATCAATTCTGAGGTAAGAATTAAACTCACTCCATTTGGTATTAAAAGACTGAAAGAAAATTACGAAGAAATTCGTAAAGATTATCCACATGTAACCGATGAATTTAAGTTGCCTGAAGTGGATGAAAATGGATTCAGCAAAATGCCGTTATGGGAAGTTATGAATAACTTTGGAGATTTATTGTTCAACGGTTCATCAAATCCGCCTTTTGAAATAAATATTCAAATCGATGATGCAGATTTAGAAGAATCCAAAGAATAGCCAAAAACATTGTTTAAATTATGCACACCCTATTATTATAGGGTGTGCTACTTTTTGTGTTAAAGAGAACCACATGGATAGCATGTGGTTTAGGAAAGCTTATAGCATTGAGTGGTGTAATAGAAAAAATATCTCCTGTGATATAATTTAAAAGGTTCGATAGCCAAATAAATTATATAGAAGGAGATGATTGTATGAAAAAATCATACATAGAAAGTTTATCACATACAATATTGAAATGCAATTCTCGTATAGTATTTTTATCAAAATTTATAATATAGGAAATATATGGAAGCTTAAAACAATAGATAAGATTAATAATAAGAGAATTATGTGCAATAAAAACTTTGTTGGTGTAGGATTTTGCAATTTTAAATATTTAATTTTATTTCTTATGTTGTTTATATTGTATTTTTATAATTACTTTAATCTTATTACATTCACTAAAATCAACTATTACTAGTTGATTTAATCATTAATGTCACATTGGTGCGACGATTTTAGCTTATGGAGCGGTTAAGCTACAGCTTACGAACTACAACGCTCTCTTTCTAGAAACATTATATATAAATTTCCGATTAAATTCAATAGAATTATGGATATTTTTGCTATAAAATGATATAATTTTAAGCAGAAACAACGATATTTAAATTATGGGAGGATATATGTCTAAAAACATAACAATACCAACTGATGAATATGGTTTTGTACTATTACAATGTCATATTTGCGGTGAATATTTTAAATTGTTGGCAAGTGAAGTTAATGATGATAGTACTATAAATATATGGTGTCCATATTGTGGTTTAAATAGAAAACAATATGCTCCAAATGAAGTAATAGATACATCAATAAAAGTAGCTGAAAATGAATTAAATGAAATTATTTATAATACTTTTAAAAAATTAGAAAAAGAAACTAAAAACAGTTTAATTCAATTTAAATGTAATAAGAAACTAGAGTTGAAAGATGTTCCTCCAATAAAAGTAAGAATAGATAATTTAGAGTTACAAAACTATAAATGCTGTAATTCAATGGCAAAAATACAACCTATATCAAAAATGTGTGGTAGTTATTGTCCTATTTGTGGAGGTATAAATTATGAATAATAGTTATAATAAAAAAGAAATAAAAAAAGAATGTAGGGATTTTAAAACGATAGCTAGTAGGGTTTTAACAAGTGAATATGATACATTTGATAATAATTTAAAAAGATTTATTAATTACATAGATAATACTGAAAATATTAAAAAGTATATTACATCTTGTATTAACGAAAAAGATAATTTTAAAATAGAAGATGATGTCAAACAAGTTTCTACTGGATATGGTGAATATGTTTTTGATAGTCATATTGAAGAAAATAAAGAAGTATCTTATACTTATCAAATATTAAAATATATTACAGAAAATAATGTTTCTTATAGAGGATATACATTAGGTTATTCCCCTTCTAAACAATATAATGATAAAGTTAAGGGATTTAATGATAAATTTGTCTTACCTTTAATAAATGAAATAGAAGGCAATTATGAAAGGATATGTATTGAAATGGGATTAGATGAAAATAATAATTATTTTATAACTAACAATGGTGGACAAGTTAATATTGCAAAAGATGAGTCAACGATAAATGCTACTCAAAATAATTATTCGCAAATTGATAAGTTAGTGAGTCAGGTAAAAACAAATATTGATAGTATTGATGATAGTGAATTAAAAAACGAAATAATAGACAATGTTGAAGGGTTACAAGAAGAATTAAAAAAAGAAAAACCTAAAAAAGGAATAATTAATGCTATTGTTAATGCTTTAGAAAGTATAATACCAAAAATTCCTAAAGCTATTGAATTAACTGCTGCAATAACTCAAATAATTACTTTTGCATCAACACTATAATATTAAAAGGAGAAATTATTATGATTAGAAATGTAAAGTTAGAAGATATTCAAGAATTAGCACCTATCTATAAAGAATTATATGCTGATGCTGATATTGGAGAGTTTTGGACAATTGAAAAGGCTGAAAAACTTTTAAGATATTTTATGATAGACAAAAAGATTTATTCTTTGTTGCTGAAGAAAACGGAAAAGCAATTGGTGCAGTAATGTCAAATTTAAAGCCTTGGTTTGATGGAAATAGACTTAATGATACGGAAATATTTGTATCTAAGGAATATCAACATAAACATATTGCTAAAGATTTATATAAGTGTCATTTAGAAATTGCGAAAAGAATTTATGATTGTAAAGTTATAGAATTTCATACATATGGTGATGAGGATGAATTTCCACAAAATTGGTATAAGAGAATCGGATTTAAAAAAGACGAAGAATTAATTATAATGAGTGCTAATATTAATGAAATATTAAATAAAATATAAGGAGGAAGAATAATGATATTAAAATCTTATAACCCAGCAAATAATGAATTGCTTGGTCAAATAGAAACAACAAATTTAACTGATATACTTAAAATTGTTAATAATAGTAAATTAGCTTTTGAAAGTTGGGGATATTTATCTTTAGAGGATAGATTATCATATATAAAAAAATTATATACGGTTATAAAGTCTAAAAAAGAAGAATTTGCTAAACTTTTAACAAACGAAATGGGAATGCCAATATCTGAATCTTTATTTGATATTGATAGTGGTTTAGAACATATTCAATGGTATATAGATAATGCAAAAAATATTATAGGAGAAAAAGTAACTTATGAAGATGAACAAGAAGTAGATAAAGTTATTTTTGAACCTAAGGGTGTTGTAGCTGTAATTATAGCTTGGAACTTTCCTTTTTCAAGTTTTGTATGGCAAGCAGTATCAAATTTAGTAGCAGGAAATACAGTAATAATTAAACATTCAGAATATGTACCTTTATGCAGTAAATATATTTATGATATGGTATCAGAAGCACTTCCTGAAAATGTATATAGTGTTGTGTATGGAGATGGAACTGTTGGTCAAGAATTAGTAAATCAAGATATAGATATGATTTGTTTTACAGGAAGTACAAAGACAGGACAAAGTTTATATAAAATAGCTGGAGAAAAATTTATTCCTATTGTTTTAGAATGTGGTGGTTCAGCACCAGGAATTGTTTTTGAAGATGTTAATATAGATTCTGTAATTGACGCTTTATATATAAATAAATTTGCTAATACTGGTCAAATATGTGATGGCCAAAAAAGATTAATTGTACATGAAAATAAATTTGAAGAACTTTGTGAAAAATTTAGTAAATGTATTGAAAGTAAAAAAATAGGAAATCCTTTAGATGAAAAAGTAGAACTTGGACCTCTTGTTTCAAAAGAACAATTAGAAAAATTAGAGTCACAAGTACAGGATGCAGTAGATAAATGTGCCAAAATTATATGTGGTGGAAAAAGATTTGATTTAGACAATGGTAATTATTATCTTCCTACAATTCTAACTAATATATCAAAAGATATGAAAGTTTATAATGAAGAAGTTTTTGGACCTGTAATTCCTATTATTAAATTTAAAACCATTGATGAAGCAATTGAAATTGCTAATGATACTCAATATGGATTAGGTGGATATGTTTATACTTCAGATAAAGCAAAATATGATACTATGGTGAAAAAATTAAAAACAGGTATGATAGCTTTAAATAATCTATATTACTTAAGACCTTGTAATCCATTTGGTGGATACAAAAAATCAGGTATGGGTAAAAACAATAGTGAATTTGGATTAAGAGAACTATGTAATATTAAAGTAGTAATATATGAAAAATAAGAATATATGTGGAGGAAAAAAATGAATAGAAATTTTGCAGAAGAATGGTTAAATAAATTAAAAGAATATTGGTTTAATAAAGATATAGAAAAAGCAGTTTCTTTATTTACTAAAACAACTTTTTATCAAGAAACTCCATTTATGGAACCTTATACTACAATTAACGAAATAAGCCAAGAATTGCAACATGTAAAAGAGCAAGATATAAAGAAAATAGAATTTAAGATATTGGCAATAGATGATAAAACTTTAATTGTTAACTGGTTATTTGAAAGGGATATTGAAGTGTTTGATGGAATATATGAAATAAAATTTAATGATAATTTAGAATGTATCTATTTTAAAAGTTGGGAAATGAATAAATAATTAATAAAGGCAATGTAGAAAATAAAATCTGCATTGCTTTTTTTCTAACTATTATTTTTCTATTGTTAAGAGGATTGGGGATTTTCCCCACATAAGAATTTGTACAGGAGTACAAATTCATTGCTTGCTAGACACAACTTATACTCTCATTCAAAAACGCAAAATAAAAAGAGAATTAAATTATTTTCATAATTTTGTCCTCTTTTTTTAGATTATTTAAGCAAAAACATATTCTTTTAATACTAATTCTTCAGCCATATTTTTATAATTATTCATAAGTTTTGTCCATTCAATTGGGTTAATTTCTTTATTCTTTTCAGATAGTCTTTCATCATTTTTTATATAATCTTCCATTAAAGATTCAAACATACTATCACAAGCTCTACCTACTGAATTAATATGATGAATTAGTTTGTTTTGCATTAAAAGTGATATATATAATGCTCTCTTATTTTTATAAATAAAGTGTAGTCTAAGCATTCCATATTTGCCACAAGTTCCACAATCTTCATCCTTTTCTAAATATAAATTTGGTATTAAATAATCTCCTTGTTTTGTATAAGTTATTTCCATAATTTAATCATTCCTTTCTTATTTTTATTAAATATTAACAATTGTTTTTGGTATTAATAATAGGTTGTCTACTATGTTGTTATCTTCAATATATGGACAATTTATAATTCCATCTTGATAGAAGTGTTGTTTTATTAGTTCCATATATAAAAGCAAATCTGCTTCCGAATATTTATTTTCTTCATACTTTTTAGTAGAAAATATAAAGTAATCTTGCTCTAGTTTTTCTAATTCTTGTTTATTAATTTGTTCTTTATATTTAATTCCAATTTCATTATTGTTTAAAATTTCATTAAGATAATTTAAATATTCTTTATTACTTTTTGAAATAAATTTATCAGTAAATTTAATATTTTTAATTTCAATATTGTAATTTTTATCTCTATTTATTTCTAAACTTGCTATTAATCTTTGTATCAATTCTTTCTTAGTTTTTCTATTTAGACTATCCCATAAAAATGAAAATCCAAGTTTATTTTGAAATAAAATATTATTATCATCTTGATAATCACAATCTAATTTTTTTAGTAGTTCTACTGTGTAATCTTTAAAATCATCATCTGGATCTAGTTTGTTTTTCTTTTGATTTAGTTTATCTATTTCTTTTTTTATAACTTCATTTTTATGGTTAATTACTTCAACATTTAGAGTAGAACTTAAATATAAATCTACTAATTTTTTCTCTTGTAATTTTAATTTTTCAATTGCATTATCTATATCTTTTATCTCTTTTGTTTTAGTAGAATTACAAACTATAATTTCATTATCGGTATCATACATATATCTAGTTAGTTCATTTAAAATACGTCCTAGTTTTTGTTCTATTTTATCCGAACTATAATGAAGTCCTTTTGATTTACAATTACTATTTTTACAAGTCAAATGATAATACACTTTTTCTTTTTCGGTTCCACTATTTTTAAAAGAATTAGTAGAAGAAAGTATTCCTCCACAATCAGGACACTTAACTATTGAAGTAAATAAATGAATATGTTCTCCATAATTTGAGTGCTTATTTTTTTCTAAATTTGCTCTTGTAACATTCCAAGTTTGTTCATCAATTATAGGTTCACAATAATTATTTACTCTTAAAACATCCTGTGGTTTTCGTTTGTATTTACCATATTCAAATGTTCCTATATAAATAGAGTTAGTTAGTATTTTATAGACTCGGTCACTTCGCCATTTACCTTGTTTCAAGTATGAATTATTATCTTTCATAATACTTGCTATATTTCTTGTAGAATGTCCTTTTTTACATAGTTCAAATATTTCCTTAACAACTTGTGCTTCAATAGGCTCTATTTCTAAATGTCCTGTTTCTTGATTTCTAATATAGCCATAAGGTGCTTTGCTAGGGTGTATTTTAGATAAAGCCATTTCTTCCATAGCACGCTTTGTTCTTGCTCCAATTTCTTTTCTTTCTCTTTGACCAAATACTAAATTCATTCCAAATATCATTTCACCATTAGCAGTAGATACATCATAAGGTTCAAGTATTAATTCAATTTTTACCTCGTGTTCTTCACAATAATTAAGTAGCCAAAAGCCATCATAATTATTTCTAGTTAATCTATCTACTTTAATAGCAACTAACTTATCTATCTTTTTAGATTTAATATCTTTTAAAATTCTTTGCATTTCAGGTCTCATTAAATCTTTTCCAGAATGTCCTGCATCATTGTAAACATCAACTATTAAATAATCATTTTTTTCACAATATTCTTTAATCATACGAAGTTGTGAATCAATAGAATAACCATTATCTCTTTGGTCATCTGTACTTACTCTTACATATACTGCACATCTATTGCTCATAAAATCATCTCCTCACTTGTTTCCTAACTTAAATGCGTTTTTATACCCACCAAATTAAATTTTCTGTCTTCAATTGTTTCCTCACTAAAACAAGAAATAACAAACACCTTCTCATAAGTTTCCTCAGTTAAAAGTAATTTGTTAAGTTATAAATTTTAAAATTTTATAAGTTTTCACTATATACTCACTTATAATTAGAATTTTTACCCCTAAAGTTATAATTTTGTGAGAAGTTGTTTGATTTCTTTGAGATTATACTTTTCATTATGTTCTTTAATGTAAAATGGTTTATTACTAATCTCATTTACTTTATATTCAAGTATTGTAAGAGTAATAGGATATGTAATTATGTATTCAGTTGGTTCAACAATTTGTAGGTTTGTTTTCAGTAAGTGTTTAATTTTACCATTTTTAGTTATGTAAGTGTAGCTTTTGATGATTTCTAGAATTTCAGTATTTGGTTTTAATTCTTGTATTACTTTGAATTCAAGCATAAAAAAATGTCCTCCTTTCTAGAAAGAGAACATTGTATTTATATATCTTCCAAGCACTACGTGAGTTCGATTGAAAGATAAAATAAAAACTTACGATACCATATTGGTTCGTAAGTTGTTTTCAAATGGAGACTTAACTATACACGTATGCGAAATATATAACTCCCAAGATTGATTAAATCAACTGATAACTAAATTATAGCAGATATTAGGATTATTTCAATAGGCTTATAGACAATTTTTAGTAAATATAGTATAATTTTATTAGTATTTGTCTTTGGTTAGTTGGAAGGTGTAGAATGAAAACATATCATGAAATTTTTTTAAAATTGATAGAAGAAAATAAAATTACAATAACAAAAAAGCTTGAAAAAGACCCTAACTTTATTCAATCGATTATGAATTTCGCAATAAATAATAGTTCTAAAATATTATTTAAAGATTTAGATAAAGATAAGAAAAATATGTTAACTGAAAATAGAAAAATAGCTTCAGATTATAATAAAACACTATATAATCAATGGAAAAAACCTATTGATAATCTTGAAACAATAATTGAAATGTCACAAGAATGTGCTGAAATGTATTATAAAAGTTTTATTGGAGATGCAGAAAAAGAAAAGAATTTATTATTTCATTCATTGCGTACCATTCATGCAAGAGCACTTCTTACATCAAAAGAATGTTTAGTATTGCTTAAAAATGGTTATTCTGATGGTGCTTTTAGTAGATGGAGAACACTTTATGAATTGTCTGTAATTGGGACATTATTATTTGAAAAAAAAGACAGTGATTTATGTGAAAGATATTTAAATTATTTTCATATACAAGCATACAGAGAAGAACGATTAAATAGAGAAAAAGGTCATCCTTCACATACTGATGTTTCATTTGCAAATTTAAAAGATAATTATGATTATGTTGTTGAAATGTATGGTAAAGATTACGCAAAAGGAGAATATGGATGGGCAAATGAATTATTAAATAGAAAGGCTAGTTTTAGAGATATAGAAGCTGCAACAGATATGGGAAATCTCAGAGAATATTACAAATCATCTTCAATGTTTGTACATGGAAATTATAAAGCAAGCCAAGAATCATTAGGAATAATACCAAATACAGATAGAATGCTTTTAATAGGTCCATCCAATTATGGGCTATCTATACCAATGCAGAATGTAACAATTTCATTAGTATCAATTACATCTTGCTTTTTGCTAGTATATCCTACTATTGATACAATGACTGCTTGTTCTATATTGCAAAAATTTATGGAGAAAGTCTTAATTGATGCTGATAAAATTCAATCAAAAATTGAAAATGATGAAATGAAATTCAGAGGGGAACATTCAAATATATTAATAACATGTTTTAAGGGGAAAAATAATTCTTCAAGTTTATTATTACATAGAATTAGAACAAGTAAAAGTATTGATAAAGTTGAATTAACAAATAGTTTTAAAACAAGTGAAGCTGAACTGGCCAAAGAATTAAGCAATAATTATAAATATGTTATTTCCTTAGGACAAAAACCTCTTGTAGATGATGTATATATTGAACTTAAAGCCAAGAAACATAACACTATTTTAAATACTAACTTTCCGATAAAAAAAATTATAAAAATATTTAAGAATAATAATATTGATTATTCAATCTCAGAAAATGCGGGTAATTATTTATGCAATAATATTTATTATGAAGGCTTAAAATATATAAATAAGAATAAGTTGGATACAAAGATGATTTTTATTCATGTTCCTTCTATAAATAAAGATTTTGATAAACTAGCAAAAGCAATATCTGAATTTATAGATAATAACTAGTTTAAGGAGGAAAATTATGAAGTCAAAAATAGCAAATTCAATAAAATTTTATACTTTATGTACTAAATTAAAAGATACAATTAGGACAGGTCCTAAAGTCTGGAATGCCAAAAGAGAGAGAATAGAAAGTGTTGCAGAACATATTTATGGAGTTCAAATGCTAGCATTATCTATTTATTATCAGTTTGGCTATAAATTAGATATTATGAAAATTATTTTCATGTTGGCAGTTCATGAACTAGAAGAAATTGAAATTGGTGATTTAGCATTTTATGAAACAACACGAGAAGAAAAATTAATTAAAGGAAAAGAAGCAACCAATTATATTTTGAAAGATTTTCTTGGAAAAGATGAAATTTCAGCATTATTAGATGAATATAATGAAAGAAAAACCGATGAAGCGTTATTTGCTTATCATTGTGATAAATTAGAATGTGATATTCAAATGAAATTATATGATCAAGAAGGATGTTTTGATTTAAAAAATCAGCCTAATAATCCAATTATAAATAATCCTAGTGTTAGAAAAGTGTTAGATAGTGAAAAAAGTATCTCTAATGCTTGGATTGAATTTGATAGAAGTAAGTATGAAGATGATAAAAACTTTATAGAAATAATTGAGTATTTGAAAGAAAACGAAATATAGAGAGGTGTAATTATGACCGATGAGAATTATATAGACATAGCAATAGAAATTAGTAAAAATGCCAAATATCCTTATGGTGCTATTGTAGTTAAAGGTAATAAAATTATTGGCAGAAGTGATGATAAAACTTTAATGGAAACAAGTATGTATTCACACGCAGAATTAGAAGCAATAGAAAGTGCTTCTAAAAATAAAAATCTTTATGGAGATTTAAAAGGTGCAACAATGTATGTATCTTGTGAACCTTGTATGATGTGTATGGGAGCAATTCTATATGAAGAATTTTCAAAAGTGGTTTATGCTGCTACTCTTCAAGATAGCAATGATAATTATTGTCCAGAAATGATAACAAATATAGATGAGTTAGCAAAATACTCAAAAGATAAAATAGAAATAATTAAGGAATTACATAGAGAGCAAGCTGTTGAAGTGTTAAAAACGAGAGGAGAATAAATCTTATGAAACAGGAACTAGTCAGAATTAATTCTATTGATGATATAGAACAAGTTGGTATATTATATGCACCTAATAACATTACAAATAAAATAGTAATCCATGTTCACGGATTAAATGGTAATTTTTATGAAAATAAATTTTTAGACACTTTAGCAGAAACTTATACAAACAAAAATTATGCTTTTTTAACTTTCAATAATAGAGGCAAAGATTATATTTCAGAGTTCTTGAAAGGTGACACTTCTATTATTATAGGTGGAAGTTTAGAAAGGTTCAAAGATTGTTTATTAGATATTGAAGGTGTTATAAATTGGGCAAAGGAAAAAGGCTATAGCGAAATAACGTTAGAGGGACATAGTTATGGCTGCAATAAGGTTTTATATTATTACAATAAAAAGAAAGATGATAGTATAAATAAAATAGTTTTATTAGCACCTTGTGATATTCCTTCTGAAGGTAAAAAATTCTTAAACAAAACAGAATATGAAATAGCCAAAGAAGATGCTACTAGGCTTGTAAACGAAAGAAAGGAACAGGAATTAATAGATTTCTCTGTTATGGCTAATGGTAAGATTGCTGCCGGGACATATTATTATGATTTTTTACCTGGTGGAGAGAATGATTTTATTAGATATAGTGATGGAGAAAATGGTAAGAGTCCAATTCTTAATAGCATAAATATTCCTGTTTTAATTATTTTTGGAAACATTGATGAGTGTGTTTTAACTCAACCTATTGAAATAGTAAAAAAATATTTAGAAAACAATATATCAAATTGTAAAATTGAAGTAATTAATGGTGCAGATCATTCTTATACAAATAAGTATGAAGAATTAGGCAAAGTTATTGAAGATAATTTTTAAGGAAAAAGGTAATATGAATGAAACATTTAAATTTTTAATATAAAATACACAAGTTAATTATTTAGCTACTGCAAAAGGAGATAAGCCAAGTTGCAGAACTTTTGGTGATCCAATTATGTATGATGGCAAGATATATGTGATAACAAGTAAGCATAAAGAAGTTTCAAAACAAATTGCTGAAAATAATAATGTTTGTATTGTTGCTTATGATGATGAGAATTGGATTAGAATTAACTGTCAACTAATTGATGACAGCAATAACGTAGCTGTTAAACAAGCTGTTATTAATGAATTTGATTGGGCTATCGAAGCAGGATATACTCTTGATAATCCAGACTTTCAAGTTTTATATATGGCAAATGTAGATTCAACTATTTATGATGAAGAAGGAAATGTCATCTCAACTTACAATTTTTAAATATATAAATTATAAAGACAATGCTTAGCCGGCATTGTCTTTATCGTTTCTAATAGATGATAAATATTCTTTTATCTCACTGTTTTGTATTTTTAAGGCTTCTATTTTAGTCCCAATTGCTTGTTCATTTTCAAAATAAACTAGATAATGAAATTTATTTTTTACTTTGATTAAACAATTGATATTTTATTCTAATGTTTTAAGAATTTTTTCTATAATATATTCACCAATACTATTTTTTATTTCTTCTTTAACTTCTGGATTTTTAACTTTATATCCTACAATTAAATTTCTAATATATTCAGACTGAGATAAGTTTAATTTTGAAGAATCCCTTTTTAAAATAAATTTTTCATCATCACTTAAAAATACATTAATTTTATTATTTCTTATTCTCATAATTTAAGGTCTCCTTTCTAAAATTTAAGGGTATGGGAATTCCCATAATAGAATTTGTTCGGGAATACAAATTCAGTGCTTGCTAGACAAGAACATTATTCTCAAAATAAGGAAAATATAAAAAGAGGATTAAATTATTTTGATA
>ULNN01014638.1_pt1 | contig 32212 bp, 17 predicted proteins | sample 1951931 | NCBI WGS metagenome assembly ULNN01 (sample SAMEA4835578, study PRJEB28245) | human gut metagenome | biome: gut microbiome; material: fecal sample | place: Denmark | collected 2008
ATAAAAATAGGATTTTTACACTTTGAAGGGATTATTTATCCTTCTTAGACCACCACAGAGGCACCATAGTTGTGTTGCTTCCACCTAACAGTTCCAGAGCATGATTGTATTCTCCTTCATCTGAAGTCAACAGAGACATCGGATAACGCATACGCTGTGGGAAATATTTCCAGCTTTGTCCTGATTCCCAAGAATTAGGTTTCAGTTCTGTCATATCAGTATTATTAGAGAATTAAGGATAGTTGGCCCTTTGGATATAAATGAAGAGGCAAATCATTTTGATAGCCTCTTCATTTAATGTTATAATTGTACTATGTGTTATATTATAATTATTTTTGCTTGCTCCAATATAGAGGTACATTGGTATCATTAGGACCACCTAACAATTGCAAAGCTTGATCAAAACTAACCTTACTGTTAGTTTCCAAGTTAGCCGGATAACGCAATCGTTTCGGATAGAACTCTAATCTACATTCATTACAAGTTGATTTAGTTAATGGAACCTCATGATTAGAAGGAACATAATCAACTTCAACAGCTTGATTTTCAAAGAAAGGTAATCCCAATCTTCTGTGGTCATTCCATGCTTCCAGTGGCAAATATGGACAGTTGGCAATATATTTCTGAGTAATAATCTTAGTCAAATGGTCGTTATTGACATTTGCTTTATAAGCTGCATTGTTAGGATATTTGTAAGTCATTGTCTTTACTTCATTGGTATATCCGTCAGTATATGTAACTTCATAATCCTGAGCTTCAACAACATGATCATAGTTAACAGAAGTACCTACTCTATTATAGTCTTCACTGGTTAAATAGGCATCTACTAAATGACTTACGCCATTGTATTCGAAGCTAGCTCTGATACCGTTCTCATAATATGTTTTGGCAGACCCTGAAATCCAACCATATTCTGCAGCTTCAGCTAACAAAAAGTAAGTTTCCCAGTTACCGAACCATATTCTATAATTTTGGCCATTTCTATACTTTTCGGCAGCAGAAGGATAATTAATGCTTTCTCCTGTCAACTGAGTAGATAAAGCAGATTTTTTATCCCATTTACCGGCAACCCAAGTATTCCAAGTATATTTTACGTTTAATTCGATGGACTTATCATCAATTTCTCCTGTTTCTGGATTAGCCAGTTTTGCTTTATCCGCTACTCTGTTATTAAAGCAAACAGGATAAGTTCCTGTCGGTGATTTACTGTCGTTATATCCTGGAATACAGAACATTGTAATTGCACGTGGGTCTATCTTTGATGGCAAGCCATTAAAGAAGAAACCTGCGCTAGGGTCATTGGTTGTTGTTGGCAAATGTTTATCCAAACGGATACCCATATTTTCTTTAGGGTTAATTAATTTTACCAATGGTTTCAGTTCATCGTTTAATTGAATATCAATGCCTCCCAATCCCAATAGAATATTGTTCATTGTTGATGAGATAGGTTGTGCATTCCATGTACGAGACATTACAGCTGTTGCAGGAGACCATCCTCCCTTTTCTTGTACTTTGGCAATTTGATCAGCAGTTTCAATTAAAGGTAATTGAGCTACCTCTGCAATGTGTTTTTTAGCAGTTTCAGGTTCTACATTACTTAAACGCATGGCTAAACGTAGACGCAGTGAATTAGCATAACGTTGCCACTTACTCATATCGCCATTATAGAACAAGTCAGAATTATTTCCATTCTGAGTTATGCTAGACATATCAACATTTAAGTCTAATCCAGATGATGCAGATTGTAACTCATCCAGCATAAAAGCATACAAGTCTTTTACAGACTGGTATGGAGCAACTGTACCATCAAATGCGTTTTCTGCAGGGATAGGGCCAAAATTATCCGCCAATTCTGAGATAATATATGCTCTCCATATTCTAGACATTTGGTACAGGTTCTTTTCAACATCTGTCGCACTACCTTCATCTATACGCTTTTTCGCTAAGTTTACGGCGTTATTTACATAATTTAACCATCCCACACCGAAATCGACTCCAAAATAATCAGTATTCCAACCGTCATTGTCTGTACCGATTGTTAAGCCACTACCACGGTCATAACGAGCAGCACGTTTCCATGATAATACAAAAATACGCTCGGCAATATGAGGACTCTGTTGAGCTTCATAAATAGACTTATTTAATAGATGTCCAATCTGAACGTTTTCCTCTGTAATGACAGTAGGATCCATATTTATTTCCTCAAAATCGCTACAGGATGAGAAAAGAGCCAAAGCTGAGGAAAGTCCCAATATATATTTATTAATTAATTTCATAATAATTCTATCGTTTATTTGTTAGAAACCAACAGTCACATTAAATGTATACGATCTGGAAGTAGGAGCACCGCCTAATTCAATACCTGTGGCGTTGGTATTGGTTGTTGCGATTGATTCTGGATCTATTCCAGGAATATGACTCTTAATCATCCAGACGTTATTCATAGTGAATGACAATCTCAGATTCTGTACATAATCACCCAGCATCTTCTTACTGAAGTTATAACCTAACGTAATGTTACGCAGACGGACATTAGTTGCATCGTACAAGAACGCTTCGCCAACACCCAAGTTACCTTGTGTCATACGTTCCCAATAACGCTGTGGAGTTACTTTGATGGTATTAGCAGAACCGTCTTCCAATACAGAATTGGGAACCACGAATTCCTCACGACTACCGTTAACTACTGTACCTGCGGCATTACCATTTCCATATAATCTAGCGGTTGTAGCTGAGTAAATCTTACCTCCAAAACGAGCATCAATTAAGAAACTTAATGAGAAGTTCTTATAGCTGAAGTTGTTGGTAATACCCAACATGCAGGTAGGTTGCTGGTTGCCTAGATAAGCTAAATCGCTATTGATTATCGGTAAGCCTTCGCCATCTACAATAATCTGTCCCTGTTCATTGCGCGCAAATGTCTTACCGTAAATATCACCATAATTACCTCCCGTATGGGCTACGATTTTTACTTCATCGAAGCCGCCTTGTGATAAAGCTGTTTCATCGATACCTTCAGCCAATTCAATAATCTTATTGTTGTTCTTTGAAAGATTGGCCGTCAATGTCCAGTTAAAACCATCATTTTGACGGAAAATATCACAATAAGCCATTAATTCGATACCACTATTCTGAATATTACCGGCATTAATCATCTTTGATTTATAACCACTAAATGGATCCAGAGGTAAACTTAACAACTGACGGGTAGCGTTTGTCTTATAATATGAGAAATCGATACCTAAGCGATTGTCTAGGAATTTCAAGTCCACGCCAAATTCATATGACTTAACTAACTCTGAACGTACGTTTTCATCAAAAAGAACCTTACCTATACTTGATACCGGATTACCATAATCATCTTTCCCCAATTCATATACATTGTATAGTTTATATGGGTCTAGGTCATTACCTACCTCAGCATATGAAGCTCTTACTTTAGCAAATGATAACCAGTCAGGATATGAAACTTCAAAATCGTTCAACATATCAGTAACAACAGCGGACAGACTGACCGAAGGATAGAAATAAGAACGATTAGACTTACTCATGGTTGATGACCAGTCATTACGTGCTGTTACATCCAAGAATACCCATCCACCATAATTGATTTGGAATGAACCATACAATGAGTTCATTTTGCGTTCGGTTAATGTGTATTCAAATCCCATTGACATTTTATCTGCTGCGTTGTTGACAGAGAATAGATTTGGAATCAATAAGTCACCGGTAGAAATTTTTTGATATGCTCTTTTCTGCATCATCAAATTACCACCCAATGTCAAGAAACCACCGAATTTACCGAAGATATTATCTTTCTGCATGGTGCTTAAGAAACTGAAGTTATTTTCATAGAATGTTTCTGAAGCTTCACTATAACGTCCCTTCGGAGTTACATTACCTCCTGTATGGATTTTTTCGTTGGATGTGGTTGTATAATAGTCGGTACCAGCTTTCAATTCTACATTCCACCAGTCTGTGAATTTGTAAGACAATGAACCGGCAATCAACAAACGGTTACGGGTATCTTCGTTCAAACGATAATCTTTTGACCAGTATGGATTTTCTTGTGGTGACATTTCTGTATCCCACCATATCATTTTACCGTCTTCATCCAAGCAGTTTTCCAAATCACGGACATTGATAGAACGAGGCAAGTTATAAATGGTATAGAAAGCATTTGATTGATTAATACCTTGAATAGGTCTGTTGTGACCTTTATTATTCAAATAAGTAACTTTACCATCCAGTTTCCAACGTTGATCTTTACCGAATAATGTTGTACCACGTAAGTTAATAGATGTCTTTTCTAATTTAGCTCCCGGAACAATACCTTTATCATCAGAACGGTTGACAGAAGCAAATACTGAAGTACCATCCTTAGACTGCTGGAATGAAATTCCTTCATTGAAAGATAAGCCTGTATTGAAATATGCACCTACGTTATCATAAGTTCTTAAAGGTGTTCTTCCGTTCCATTGGTCGTATTCAGTACCATCGGCTAGTGGTCCCCAACTACCTCGTGCTTTGACATCAAAAATTCCATTAGAACCCTGGCCATAAGTATTCTGTAATTCAGGATTCATAAACATAGTTTCAGCAGTGACACTAGACGTGACAGTGATACCTAAACCGTCTTGTTTTTTTCCTGTCTTAGTTGTAATCAAGATAACACCATTACCAGCACGCGAACCGTATAATGCGGCTGCAGATGCACCTTTTAGTACAGACATAGATTCAATATCGTCTGGATTAATATCTGACAAACCGTTACCCATATCTACACCATTATTACCCCACGCATCTTCAACACCACCAGTAAAGTTATCCATCGGTACACCATCCACAACAATCAACGGTTGGTTGGTACCACTAATAGAACTGTTACCGCGAAGTACAATTTTTGAAGAAGAGCCTGGACCACCAGAGCCGCGAACAACTTGAAGACCTGCTACTTTACCTGATAATGAGTTTGTAAGATTACTTTCACGTGATGCAACTAAGGCATCGCCTTTCAGTTCTTGCTGTGCATAACCCAACGCTTTTTTCTCACGCTTAATACCCAAAGCAGTAACTACAACTTCTTCCAAAGTTTGTGTGTCATCTTTTAAGGTTACATTGATAGGTTGACCATCGAAAGGGATTTCCATAGTCTGATAACCCACGAAAGAAATCTGGATGATATCACCTTTTTTCACGCCTGACAAAGAGAAATCACCATCCAACCCCGTAATTGTACCGTTAGTAGTACCTTTTACTACAACCGATGCACCGATAACCGTTTCTCCGGTTGCATCCTTCACAATACCAGTACATGTTGATTCTTGCTGTACACTCTTAGTAGCGTCTACCTCAGGTACAGCTACTGCATACGCTGCTCCTGTAGAAGAAACTCCTGCCAGAGCCAACAACATACTGACTGACTTGATTCGTTTTAACATAGTTTGATATTTTAAGTTAGAGATTCAACTGTATACATTCTCCATATTTATAAAGTCGTTGATGATAGAATCATAAGACTTTAATATAAAGGGAATTAAAAATCGGTTTAAACAAATGCAGGTACTTTCTATTAAATAAAATAAATAGAAATGCAAATGCAGAAATTAATCCCTTTTTGGTAAAACATGCATAAGCTTTTCTTCTAGAATTATTTCTTTTCTTATGAAGAGAAACTGATATTTGATTATCAATGGCTTAGTTTTTAAAAATCTCAGTCTATCATATTGATAAAAAACTAAAACTATCCTTAAAGAGTATTTTTTTTTATTTTTTTTACTGTTATATGGATTTATTTCATATATTTGCATCAAAATATTTCTCTTCATAAGAAAAATATAAAATATAGAGAATATTTTCTCAGAAAGGAACCCATTTGAATATAAGTTTAATTGGGAGAGACTTTTAGGCAAACCTTACAACTAAATATATAAAAAGGTGTAGGACATTAGATCTTTAACTTAAAATATCAAACTATGTTAAAACGAATCAAGTCAGTCAGTATGTTGTTGGCTCTGGCAGGAGTATCCTCTACGGGAGCAGCATATGCAGTAGCTGTGCCTGAAGTGGATGCAACTAAAAGTGTACAGCAAACTTCTACTTGTACAGGTATTGTGAAAGATGCAACCGGAGAAACGGTTATCGGTGCATCAGTTGTAGTAAAAGGGACCACTAATGGTACAATTACCGGATTGGATGGTGATTTCTCTTTGTCAGGTGTTAAGAAGGGGGATGTTATTCAGATTTCTTTCGTGGGTTACCAAACTATGGAGGTTACTTTTGATGGCCAACCTATCAATGTGACTTTACAGGATGATACACAGAAGTTGGAAGAAGTCGTTGTAACAGCTTTGGGTATCAAGAAGGATGCTAAGAAGTTGGGTTATGCAGTAAGTACCGTTTCGTCAGACGATTTGACCCGAACAGGTGGTTCCACACTTGCCAGCGGACTTTATGGTAAGGCTACAGGTGTTCGTATTCAGTCGGCTCCGGGTGGAGGTACTTCTTCTGTATCAATTTCTGTACGTGGTCTTTCTTCTATTACAGGTAATACACAGCCGTTGATCATTATGGATGGTGTGCCTATCCATAACGGTAATGCAAACAACAGTGATTATTGGGGAAGCCAGCGTATCGAATCCAACGGTATTGTAGATATCAACCCGGAGGATATTGAAAATATCTCCATCTTGAAGGGTGCGGCCGCTTCTGCATTGTATGGTTCTGAAGCTGCCAACGGCGTTGTGATGATTACGACCAAGAAAGGAAAGAAAGGTTCCGGTACACAGGTTGATTTCAGCGCGAATGTAAGTTTTGATAAAGTAGCTTATATGCCTGAAATTCAGAAGGAATACGGTCCTGGTTATGATAACTGGGGTATTGGTAGTAATTCAGACTCGCAGGCTTTGACCGGTTTCCGTACAACTATGGTTGACTTGAACGGTAATCCTATTACGACTCCAAACCGTGAAACGTATTATTCTTGGGGCGCTAAGTATGATGCTAATAAGACAGTGACTTATTTCGATGGCAAGCAGCGTGCGTTTACACCGATTGACCACAACCAGTGGGCTGATGTCTTCCGTACAGGTATCAATCAGACATATAATCTTTCGTTGACCAACAGTACGGAACGTAACAATGTTCGCTTCTCATATACTTATAATAATGTAGAAGCTATGCAGTATAATTCAAACAACCACAAGCATAACTTTAATTTGAACGGTACATTTGATGTTACTAAGAATATCAAATTGAATTATACAGCTACATATACTAACCAGTACATTAAGAACCGTGCTTACCGTATCAGCCGTTTGACAAATAACTACTCTGGTATGTTCGGTGGATTTACAGATGTTGCTTACATTCGTGATCATACTGTGACTAGTTTGGGTTATTTGAATAGTATTGCTGCTGTGAATAGTGGTACTGCTAATACGATGACTCCAGATGAACAGTTCTTGTATACTCCGATGGGTTCTACTTCATTGATGAGTGAATATTTCTGGAACATTTTCGGTAAGACTCAGGAAGAAGATCACCAGCGTTTCATTGGTTCTGTAAACCCGACTTGGACTATTATTCCTGGATTGACCTTGAGCGGTCGTATCGCTACGGACTTGACAATTGATAAGATTGAAAATAAGAACAGTGCAGAAAATGCTCAGGTTTTCTCTACCAATGGTCAGTATACTGACTCTTACGGTTTGACTAATAGTCAATATTCCATTGTCTACGGTGATATTATGTTGATGTTCGATAAGACATTCGGTGAGAAACACAATATTACAGCCAACTTGGGTTGGAATGCACGTCAGGAAACTTACTATGAATCAAGTGTCAGCACCAGTTTAGGTTTGACTCAGGAGAACTGGTTTGATTTGAATGCTTCTGTAGGTACCAAGAATGCTAGCATGGATAGAATCAGTCTGCTTAAGACCGGTGGTTTCTTGACAGCAAGTTATGGATATGATGGTTGGGGATTTGTAGAAGGTTCAATCCGTCAGGAAAAGACTTCTACTTTGAAACATGGAAATAACTCATTCTGGTATCCATCTGCAAGTTTGAGTATCCTTTATACAGAACTGTTGAAAGATAAGAATCCGAGCTGGTGGAACTACGGTAAAATCCGTTTTTCTTATGGTATCGTAGGTAATGCTCCTGAAGTTTACTTGGCAAATATGGTTTATAACCAAGCCTCTTTGACACGGTCAACTGTTTATACATACAACTATGTACCTACAGCTATCGGTAATGAAAACATCAAGCCGGAAACTAAGCATGAATTTGAAGTCGGTATTGAAAATAAGTTCTTCAATAACCGTTTGGGTATGGAATTTAACTTCTATTACAATGATATCAAAGACCAGATTCTTTCTACTACCAGTGCGGCTTCTATGGGTGCGCAGAGTATGTTGATGAATGTCGGTGAGTTGTCCAATAAAGGTGTTGAATTAAATGTATATGGTACACCGTTTGAAAATAAAGACTGGAGATGGGATTTGCGTGCTAACGTGGCCTGGAACAAGAATACCGTGAAGGAATTGGCCGATGGTCTGGACGTTTTGAAACATTTTGGAACCGATGGAGATGCTGCAGTACTTGAATCACACGTCGGTGAATCTATGGGTGACTGGTATACCTATACTTGGAAAACCGATGATAAAGGTAATTATATTGTAGGTAGCAACGGTCTTTACATTGCTGATAAGACAGAACGTCACAAAGTGGGTAATGCCATGCCTAAGTTCACTGGAGGTTTTGGTACTAGCTTGAGTTACAAGAACTTTACGTTGGATATGTCATTTGATTTCCGTATCGGTGGTGATGTATTGAACTTACCGTGGCAGTATATGATGGATGCTGGTAACATTACTGATGCAGTGGGTGTACGTGACTATTCTACAGGCGGTGTATTCTATTACAGTGATACAGAAGATGTTTCAGATAAGGCTTCTATCCATGTATTGAGCGCAGCTGAAGCAGCTCAGGTTGCAGCTACTTATAAGCGTGGTGATAAATATAACGGTCATTATCTGTGGGACAACGGTTTGATTCTTCCGGGTGTAAAAGAAGATGGCACTCCGAATGATATCGTAGTTACTCAGTTTGAAGCTAATGACAATATGTATGGTTGGGGTACAGGCGCCAGCCAGTCTTATGCGGATGCAATTCAGAAGAATACTTATGTAAAATGTCGTGAAATCAGTTTGGCTTATACTTTGCCAACTTCTATAACTAAGAAATTTGCCTGCAACAGACTGACAATTTCTGGATTTGTTCGTAACCCGTTCTATATCTATCGTACATTGAAGTTGTTCGATTCAGAAACATCTGATGCAACGAACTGGATTTACCAAGCTCAGGTAGGTGGTTCTACTGCTAGTGCCCGTACATTTGGTTTCTCACTCCGTGCTAGTTTCTAATTTCTATTTATCGCAATCAATTAAAAAGAAAATTTATGAAAAAGATATTTTCATTGTTTTTTGTGGGAATGGCCATGCTATCAGTTACGTCATGTTCTGATGCAGATTATGATGATAAATACGTAGACCCTTCCACGACAACAACTGTAGGTGTACCACAAGTGTTCACCGGTGTAATGTATAAAGGTAATGCTTGGATGAACCTTCAATATTACCGCTATTATACACAGTCTACTACATCAGGTACTTTTTCCGGTGTAATCGGGGATAGTAATAACAGAGGTCGTTTTATGGGTGCTACGGAAGGTTATTTCAATACCCGTTGGAAAGATTTCTACGATATGGTAACTCAATATCGTCTGTTGGAACATACTTATGAAAATCTGGCTGAAGAAGAAAAACCGGCAAATCTGGTATTTGTTTATTTGGCTCGTACTTTGGTAGAAGCACAGCTTCATGAGATGTTGTCTCTGTTCGGAGATGTTCCTTTTAACGGAGCAGGTACTTTGTGGATGGATGGCCAGTATGATGCGGCAAAGCAAAAATGTGTTTATGATGACGATGTTGAACTCTATAAACAGATTTTGACTGATTTAAAAGAAGTGGGTGATTACTTTGCGAGTGGTAATGTTAATGCAGCAGGTCTTAATACTTTGGCCCGTCAGGATTTTTCAACAGCAGCAGGAGATCCGATTCTTTGGCAGAAATACGTAAACTCTTTGCGTTTGCGTATTGCACTTCATTTGGCAACAGCTGGTGATTGTACAACTGAAGCACACAATGCAATTGCTGAAATTCTGAATAATCCGACCAAATATCCTTTGATTGAAGAAAATTCAGAGAATATGGGTGTTACTGCGGATACACAGACTGATACTTTTAACTTTGGTAAGAGTTTGTCGCAGGCACTTCATACGGGTGACTATGGAGCTGGTTCTCAGACTATGTTGACTGCTATGAATGTACCGGCAAACGGTATTCCTGATGCTAATACCGACCCACGTCTACAGGCCATGTATGATTGTAATCCTGACGGTGAGTACATCGCTTTTGATATTAACATGACAAATGCTGAAATCACTAACTTGAGTGATCAGAAGAGACAGGAATATATTAAGAGAGGTATATCTTCTGCTAATTATTACTGTAAGATTGACTCTCAGGCTGTAGCTGGTTGGGATACTTACCAAGGTAATGAGAACATTATGAGTCTGTGGATTAATGCTGCAGAAGTAAGTCTGAGTAAAGCCGAAGCTTACCTGATGGGTTATGGTGTAGCTCAAAATGAAGCTACTGCTAAATCTAACTTCGTGAAAGGTGTTACACAGTCTGTTGAGTATTATTGGGATATGAAGGAAAACAGTACACTTTATAAGGAAGGAAACGACAGCTATAATGGTTTCCGTACATTGGTGAAACCGACAGATGCTGAAATTGCTGCTTATATTGAGAATATCTGGAAGCCGACTCAAGAGGTTGTTTGTACCCAGTTATGGATTAATTTCAGCTTTATGAATGAGTTGGAAGCTTGGAATGTTGTACGTCGTACAGGTTATCCGGAAGTTTCATTTGCTACCGATAATCAGGTTTCTAACTATCCGACTCCCCCGAATCGTTTGCCTTATCCAAGTGACGAGTTGAGTTATAATAGTGAAAACTGTCAGGCTGCTATTTCTAAGAATTACGATGAATCTACTGGTTATTATACTAATTTGTTCTGGTCTAAGAAGACATATTATAAATTGGTTAAGTGATAATTTTTAATCAGTAAATTGTATAGACAACTCCGGTAACTTCTTTGTGCCGGAGTTGTTTGTTATAAAGCTAAAGGATAATTTCATATTAGCTTGATACTAAAGTTAATGAAACTTTATTTTGATTTGTTTTTACAGAAAATATATTAGAGTGTTCGGTGATTTGGAATTATAGCTTTTACAGCCTTTGGGGGCTAATAAAATTAAACTCTTGTAAATTGATAGGATTTTGAAATATATTTAGTTTGTTTTATCAAAACATTTATCTTTGTACAAAATCTATAGAATGGTAAAAATAGTTCAGCTATGAAAAAAATACAGCTAGGTATCTGGGGACTTATGGGGGTGTTAGGTATATCTCCAGGGTTCTTACATGCTCAATCCTTGATTGAAACTGTAGAAATTCCTGCGGGTACTTTCTATATGGGCAGTATCGGTGAAGGGGAGGATTTCGACGAGGCACCGGTACATCGGGTTACTATTTCACAGGCCTTCAGGATGGGAAAGACAGAAGTAACCAATGCGCAGTTTGAACTGTTCCGCCCGGAACACCGTGCATTGCGGGGAAAGGATGGTATTTCTACGGGAGACGATGAGGCGGTAGTGAATGTAACCTATCAGGATGCCGTTGATTTTTGTAACTGGCTAAGTAAAAAAGAGGGGAAAACTTATCGTTTACCTACCGAAGCAGAATGGGAATACGCTTGTAGGGCAGGTACCTATACCGATTATTATACAGGAGATTATTTGCCGGAGCCTATGTGCCGGAATCAGGTGATTGCCCGAAACTATAAACCAGTTTCCCTGAAGGTAGGACAGACTACGCCGAACGCTTTCGGACTTTATGATATGCATGGCAATGTAGAAGAATGGTGTCTGGACTGGTATGCACCTTATACAGCCGATAATCAGACAGACCCGAAAGGGCCAGATACCGGCATGTATCGTGTAACTCGTGGCGGAAGTCATCATACGCCTGTCCAGTATCTGCGGAGTGCGAACCGTATGGCCATGCTTCCGGAGGATAAACATTCACTGACTGGTTTCCGGGTTGTTCAGTCTGAACTTTCTTTCCCGGTTAAGGACCGAAAAGGTTTTTTCCGTGAACCGATTCCTTTTGTCATTGAACCGGTGCTTCCTGATGTTCCTTTTTATCGGCATAACCATCAACCTTCCATTACTTGGTGTGATAACGGCGATTTGTTGGCAATATGGTTTTCGGCCAATCAGGAAAACGGCCGTGGAATGGTGGTGTTGCAATCCCGCCTGAAAGCCGGAGCGTCAGCTTGGGAACCTGCTACTTTATTTTTTAAGGTTCCAGACCGAAACATGACCGGAAGTTCCGTTTTTAATGACAGCCAAGGTACTTTGTATCATTTCAATGGGGTAGAAGCCGCCGGTGACTGGCAAAATCTGATGGTTGTGATGCGGACTAGTCGTGATAACGGATATACGTGGACGGCTCCTCGGATTATAGCCCCTGAGCATACCAAACGACATCAGGTTATTTCAGGAACTATCCGTACATCGAAAGGTTGGATAGTACAGGCCTGTGATGCCGGACCGGAAGGAAATGATGGTGCAGCTGTACTGGTGAGTAAAGACGGCGGACAGACATGGGTTGACCCATGGGATGGAACTCCAAAACCGGAATTTGCTGAAGGAATGACAGGAAGTACCATTGCCGGTATACATGCCGGAGTGGTAGAACTGAAGGATGGGCGTTGGATGGCGCTGGGACGTGGCAATACGATTGTTTCTGCAGATGGTACCAGGCACATGCCGATGAGTATTTCTTCGGATGGGGGAAAGACTTGGACCTACTCGGCTTCTCCTTTTCCACCGATAGACGGTGGACAGCGCTTGGTCTTGTTGCGTTTGCGGGAAGGACCTATCCTGTTGGTCTCATTTACTGATCATCCGCAACGTACACCTGAAAGGGATAAGGGAATGTTGTTTCAGCGTGCTGACGGAACTACTTTCCGGGGATATGGACTTTATGCGGCAATTTCGTATGATGAAGGAAAGACCTGGCCGGTCAGAAAGCTTTTAACTGATGGAAAATATCGTTTCTTGAACGGGGGAGCCTGGACGGGAAACTTCGAAATGGATGCCACACACGCAGAACCGCGTGGTTATATGGCAGGTGTACAGTCACCTGATTCTACTATACATATTGTCAGTAGCCGATTACATTATCAGTTTGATTTGACTTGGTTGGAACAGAAACCAGAATAATAATACTATAAAAAACAGGAATATGAGAAAGTTTAAACAATTTGCGGCCTGCCTGATGGGGCTGGCTTTATCAATGGGTGTTTATGCCCAAGAAGATGCAAACAGTTTTGTGCATGAGCAATCTGACGGTTATGAATGGCCGACGGATACTGCAGTGCTTAAAAAGCTGGATCAGTGGCAGGACTTAAAGTTCGGTGTATTATTCCATTGGGGATTATATTCCGTTCCAGGTATCTGTGAATCATGGCCTCTGTGTTCGGAAGACTGGATTACTCGTCCGATAGATTCGTATTACGATTACAAACGTTGGTACTGGGGATTCAGTGAAAAATTCAATCCGACTGGTTTCAATCCGAATCAATGGGCTGATATCATGCAGGCTGCCGGTATGAAATATATGATTTTCACAACAAAACATCACGATGGTTTCTGTATGTTTGATTCCAAGTATACGGATTTTTCCATTGCTAAAGGACCTTTTGCCAATAACCCGAAAAAAGATGTAGCTCGTTACGTGTTCGACGCATTCCGTAAGAAGGAGTTCATGATAGGATGTTATTTTTCGAAACCTGACTGGCATTGTAAATGGTTCTGGAATCCGTATTATGATACGGCCGGTCGTATGCAGAACTATAAACGGGAACGGCATCCGGACTGGTGGAAGAACTATCAGGACTTTACTTACAATCAGTTGATGGAATTGACTTCCAATTATGGAAAATTTGATATCCTTTGGTTGGATGGTGGTTGGGTAACCGGTGACGAAGTAAGACTGGATGAAGTATTAGCTCATGCGCGTTCCAATGGTCATGAAGGACTTATCTCGGTAGACCGTACCATCAAAGGTAAGAATGAGAATTATCAGACTCCGGAACGGAGTATCCCGGAAAAGCAGTTGGATCATCCGTGGGAAAGTTGTATCACTTTGTCTCATAGTTGGGGATGGGTACCCGATGTCAAGTTTAAGTCTCCGAATGAAGTGCTTGCCTTATTGGCCGAGATTACAGCAAAAGGAGGATGTTTGTTGCTGGGAGTAGGCCCGACTCCTCAAGGGTTGATTCAACCGGAAGTGGAGACATGTTTGCGTCAGGTTGGTAAATGGCTGAATAAGAATGGACAGGCTATTTATAGTACTCGTATTACTCCTGTTTATAATGATGGAAATGTTTGGTTCACAGCCGATAAAGACGGCAAGACCCTTTATGCCATCTATACCGTGAAAGATGGTGAGGAACTGCCCACTGCCATTGAATGGGAAGGAAATATCCCGACCGGTACCTTGAAACTGTTGAACAAGAATGTATCGGTACGTTACCAGTGTGACGGTAATAAAGTAAAAGTCATACTCCCGAAAGGATTGGCTAATGAACCGTTGGCTTTCCGTTTTACAGTTAAGAAATAATCTAATAACCGCTATATTATGAAAGGTATCAAACAATTGATTTTGTCTTGTATGCTGGGAGTAGGGACTTTAACCCCTATGCAAGCCCAACAGGTACAGGGATTTGTTCATGAACAGTCGAAAGCAACCGATTATGTCTGGCCTACCGACCAGCAGGTATTGGATAAACTGGATAAATGGCAGGATCAGAAATTCGGTGTATTGTTTCATTGGGGATTATACTCCGTTCCGGGTATCGTGGAATCCTGGTCAATCTGTTCGGAAGATGAGGATTGGATTCCGAGAGATACAACCATGACTTATGAGGAGTACAAAAAATGGTATTTCGGTCTGATTGACAAATTCAATCCGGTGAACTTCAATCCGGAACAATGGGCTGATGTCATGCAGGATGCCGGTATGAAATACATGATTTTCACCACGAAACATCACGATGGTTTCTGTATGTTCGATTCAAAATATACAGATTTCTCTATTGCTAACGGGGCCTTTAAAGATAATCCACGCAAAAATGTGGCTTATCATGTATTTGATGCTTTCCGTAAGAAAGGGTTTATGATGGGGTGTTATTTTTCAAAACCAGACTGGCACTGTGAGTGGTTTTGGAATCCGTATTATGCTACTCCGAACCGTCGGCAGAACTATAAAATAGAACAGCATCCGGACTGGTGGAAAAATTATCAGCAGTTTACTGAAAATCAGTTGAACGAACTGATGACCGATTATGGAAGTTTTGATATTCTGTGGCTTGACGGAGGTTGGGTGACCGGTGATGATGTGAATCTGGACCGTGTGCTGGAAAAAGCCCGTCAGACTCATCCGGGATTGATTTCGGTAGACCGCAGCATCCGCGGAAAGAATGAAAATTATCAGACTCCGGAACGTGGAATACCGGAAACTCAGCTGAATTATCCGTGGGAAAGCTGTATTACCTTAAGTAATGACTGGGGATGGGTACCGAATGCTCCGTATAAATCTCCGGAAAAGGTGATTGCTACACTGACCGAAATTGTGGCTAAGGGTGGTTGTTTGTTGTTAGGCGTAGGACCTACTCCTGACGGAATTATCGAACAACCGGTGGTAGAACGTCTGCACAAGGTAGGAGAATGGTTGCGGAAGAATGGGGAAGCCATTTACAATACTCGTACTACTCCCGTCTATAACGATGGAAAGACTTGGTTTACTGCTAATAAAGATGGAAAGACTTTATATGCCATTTATACGCCGGCCGATGGAGAAAAGTTGCCGGAAACCATCACTTGGACAGGTAACCTGCCGAAAGGTAAAATGGTATTGTTGGCTAATGGCAAGAAAGTGAAATATCGTATAGAAGGAGAAAAGGTAACGGTTACACTTCCAAAAGGTTTGGCCGACGCTCCTTTAGCTTTCCGTTTTGAATTGAAAAACAAATAATCATCTGCTTTATGAAAAAACATACTTTATTTGTAGTGGCCGCTTGTTGGACATTGGGTTTTGCTTCCATCCATGCACAGCAACCTTTGTACAAGCAGGCAGATGCGCCCATTGAGGAGCGCGTAAAGGATTTGGTAGGACGTATGACTTTGGAGGAAAAGGTCGGTCAGATATGTTGTCCGCTCGGTTGGGAAATGTATACTAAAACCGGAAAGAACAGTGTGACCATATCCGAGAAATATAAACAGCAGATGGATAAGGCACCTATCGGCTCTTATTGGGCTGTATTGCGTGCTGACCCTTGGACACAAAAAACACTGGAAACCGGATTGAATCCTGAACTGGCAGCAAAGGCTTTGAATGCCATGCAGAAATATGCGGTCGAGAATACTCGTCTGGGTATCCCGGTACTTTTTGCAGAAGAATGTCCGCATGGTCACATGGCTATCGGTGCTACTACTTTTCCTACTTCTATCGGACAGGCTTCAACATGGAATGAAGATCTGATTCGTCGGATGGGTGAAGTCATCGGCCTGGAAGCCCGTTTGCAAGGAGCGAACGTGGGCTATGGACCGGTTTTGGATATTGCTTGTGAACCGAGATGGTCTCGTGTAGAAGAGACTTTCGGTGAAGATCCTTATCTGACAGGGATTCTGGGAACTGCTTTTGTTCAGGGAATGCAGGGTACAGATGCCAAAGACGGGCGTCATGTTTATGCTACTTTGAAACATATGGCTGCTTACGGTGTCCCTAGAGGTGGACATAACGGTAATCCGGCCGATATCAGTCTGCGTGCTTTATTGGATGAATATCTTCCTGGATTCCAGCGTGCTGTTGAAGTAGGAAAGGCGGCTACGGTAATGACTTCTTATAATTCGATTGACGGTGTGCCTTGTACCGGAAATCCTTATCTGCTGGATACTGTTTTGCGTAAACGCTGGGGGTTTGACGGATTTGTATATTCGGATTTAGTAAGTATTGATGGTATTGCTGGTACACACCATGTAGCAGCTACTGTAGAAGATGCTGCTATTCAGGCTATCGAAGCTGGTACGGATATGGACTTGGGAGCCAGCGCTTATAGTAAATTGGTTGAGGCTGTGAAGAACGGTAAGGTGAAAGAATCTTATATAGATCGTGCCGTTTCGAATGTTTTGCGTCTGAAGTTTAAGATGGGCTTGTTTGAAAATCCATATGTCTCTCCGGAGCAGGCCAAGATGATTGTAAACTCAGAAGAACATAAGCAGGTAGCTCGTGAGGTTGCTCGAGAAGGAACAGTGCTACTGAAGAATACAGGAGTACTTCCGTTGAGTAAAGAATTGAAAAGTGTAGCGGTTATCGGGCCGAATGCAGATGTTATCTATAATTATTTGGGCGATTATACAGCTCCTCAGGAGCGTTCCAAAGTAGTGACTCTGCTTGATGCAATGCGTGAACGCTTACCGAATGCTACGGTCTACTATGAAAAAGGTTGTGCTATCCGTGATACTACAACCAGTGATATTCAGGCTGCCGTAGAAGCTGCCAGAAAAGCAGATGTGGTGGTGGTAGCTGTAGGAGGATCCAGTGCCCGGGATTTCAAAACGAAATACATTGAAACAGGTGCAGCTACTGTTTCTTCTGACGGGAACGAAGTGGTTTCAGATATGGAATGTGGAGAAGGTTTCGACCGTTCAACCTTGAACCTTTTAGGTGACCAGGAAAAACTGATCAAGGCTTTGGCTGCTACTGGTAAACCGTTGGTGATTGTTTATATTGCCGGTCGTCCATTATTGATGAATCTGGCTTCCGAAGTCGGCGATGCTTTGTTGATGGCCTGGTATCCTGGGGAACAGGGTGGTAATGGTATTGCAGATGTGTTGTTTGGTGACTATAATCCAAGTGGCCGTTTGCCGATGTCTGTTCCACGCAATGTTGGTCAGCTTCCGATTCATTATTCACAGGGAGTTCAGCGTGATTACATGGATGGTCCGGGTACTCCGTTGTATGCGTTCGGTTATGGATTAAGCTATACTACTTTTGCTTATAGTAATCTGAAGCTGGTTCCGGGTGATGGTAAAGACGTTCTTCAGAAAGTTACTTGTACAATTACGAACACGGGTAATCGAGATGGCGCGGAAATAGCCCAATTGTATATCAACGATGAAGTAAGTTCAGTCGTAACTCCTCCTATTCGTCTGAAGGGTTTTCAGCGGATAGAATTAAAGAAAGGTGAAAGTCGCGAAGTTACGTTCGAACTGACAGCAAAAGATTTGTCTATTTATGACCGGAACATGAATTTTGTTGTGGAGCCAGGCAAATTTAATGTCATGGTAGGGTCAGCTTCTGATAATCTCCCATTGAAGGGAAGTTTTGAAATCAAATAATAATAAGTTAGCTGAACTTATATTTAAGAAGGCCGATATCTTGATGTTGTTTTTAAGATATCGGCCTTTTTCTGTGTCTATAATGTAAGGTGTTAATTTTTTATGAGTGATTTTATTAGAAAATAAATAAAATAATGCATGTAAATCAAAAAAAAGTGTACCTTTGTTGTTGATAAAGACAAAAAACGGTAAAAAATTGCATTTTTAATATAAAAGCGGGAAAATGTTAAACCTCTTTTAAAGTATGAATTGAATTCCGCTTTTAGACTGAATCTCTAACTTAAAATATCAAACTATGTTAAAACGAATCAAATCAGTCAGCATGTTGTTGGCTCTGGCAGGCGTCTCTTCTACAGGAGCAGCGTATGCGGTAGCTGTACCTGAGGTTGATGCAACCAGAGGTATGCAACAACAGTCAACTTGTACAGGTGTTGTAAAGGATGCTACAGGTGAAACTGTTATCGGTGCTTCGGTTGTAGTGAAAGGTACTACCAATGGTACAATCACGGGCTTGGATGGTGATTTCTCTTTGTCAGGTGTAAAGAAGGGAGATATTATTCAAATTTCTTTTGTGGGATACAAAACACAGGAAATTGCTTGGAATGGTTCACCTATTAATATCACTTTGCAAGATGATTCACAGGCTTTGGAAGAAGTCGTTGTTGTTGGTTATGGTACTCAGAAGAAGGTTAACTTGACTGGTGCTGTTGCCATGACCGAAGGAGACATGTTGGAAGACCGACCTATTGCTAACTTGGCACAAGGTCTGCAAGGTGCTATTCCTAACTTAAACATTACAATGCCGAGTGGTAACCCGAATGCAACGGCAACTTTTAACGTGCGTGGTATCACTTCTTTGAATGGTGGTTCTGCATTGATTTTGGTCGATGGAGTAGAAACTAATGATATTTCTTTGTTGAATCCTCAAGATATTGAAAGTGTTTCGGTGTTAAAGGATGCTTCATCAGCTGCGGTTTATGGTGCTCGTGCTGCGTTTGGTGTGGTTCTTATCACAACTAAGAAAGGTAGTAAAGGCCAGAAAGTGACCATAAATTATAACAATAACTTCTCATGGTCTGCTCCGTCACGTCTACCGGATGGTATTTCTTCTGATAAGTGGATTGATGCTGTTCAGTTGGCTAATACGAATACGAATGGTAGTGGATACTTCAGTCAAGCTTTGGTGGATGCCGTTCATGCATATTGTCAGGACCCGAGCCGTCCTTCAGCATTCTTGGATGAAACAGGAGAATTTACAGCCAAGGGACAATGGGCTTATGCTGGAAATACCGATTGGTTTGATGAATTCTACAAGAGTGCTGCATTTATGCAACAGCATAATGCCAGTATCCAGGGAGGTACTGAGAAGAATACTTATTATGGTTCTATCGGTTATAAAGGTCAGGACGGTTTGTTAGCATTTGGTACAGATACTTATAAACGTATCAACATGTCGTTCAACTTCACGACTCAGGTGACAGATTGGTTGGAAATCGGTTTCCGTGCTAAATATAATCGTAGTGAATCAGATGAACCTAATACACAGGCTTATATGGGTAGTTCACCGTATTATGAAGTGTATCGTTCATTCCCATTTATTCCTATCTATTTACCGGATGGTGAACATTTTGCGGCTATGGAAGGTAGTAATTTTAACTACAACTATGCTGGTATCTTGGCAGAAGCAGGCCGTATTACCAATAATTACGATGATATCTGGTATACCGGTTCGTTCAACCTCACTCCGATAAAAGGTCTTTCTATCAAAGGAGATTATACAGGTAACCGTTTTTTCCGTACACAGCGTGAACATTTAAAAACGATTTATCAGTTGAATCCGGATGGTTCTCAGACAGCTAAGATGCCTACTAATAAGGCAGGATTGCGGAAGTATGATGATACTTACGAAGCCTTGAACGTTTGGGCTGAATACAAAGCTCAGATAAAGGATCACTCATTCTCAGTAATGGCCGGTTATAACCAGGAACGTAAGAATACCAGCAATATGTACGGTGTAGCTGCCAATCTGTATATGAATGATTTCCCAATCATCGATATGGCTAAAGATAAGGAAACTTTGAGTGAGGCAGCTACTGTTTGGGCTGTTCAAGGTGCATTCTTCCGTTTGAATTATGATTATAAAGGCAAATATCTGGTAGAGTTGAATGGACGTTATGACGGTTCTTCCAAATATGCATCGGGTAGTCAGTGGGGATTCTTCCCATCAGCATCATTAGGATGGAGACTTTCTGAAGAGAAATTCTTTGATCCTGCACGTGATTTGTTCCAGAATGTGAAAATTCGTGCTTCAATCGGTTCGTTAGGTAATCAGGTAACTAATGGTAACTTCGATTATATTGGAACAGTTGGTAGTGAAAACTTGAACTATATCCTGTCGGGTGGTATACCTACAGGTATTACACCGGCTACATTGGCCTACAATAATGTAACATGGGAAAAAGTTACAACAGCCAACTTCGGTCTTGATTTAGGTTTGTTGAATAACCGTTTGACTGCATCTTTCGATTACTATGTACGTTATACAACTGATATGGTTGTGTCAAAAGCTTATCCTAATACAATGGGTACAAGTGGTGGTAAGGAGAATTTGGCCAGTATGCGTACCAATGGATGGGAGTTGACAATCAATTGGAATGATCAGATTGCCGATGTTGCCGGTAGTCCATTGAAGTATAATGTTGGAATCGGTCTTTCAGATAGTTATTCTACTATTACTAAATATGATAATCCGACAGGAACTTTGAATGATTTGTATGAGGGCAAGCGTCTGGGTGAAATCTGGGGATATACTACAGATGGTTTCATTATGACAGAGGCTGAGGCCGCAGAACAGGCTAAACGTCAGGCTTATATTTCAAATACTTGGATTCCGGGTGATATCCGTTATGCTGACCTGAATGGTGATGGTGTTGTAAATAAAGGTGATAGCAATAAGGGACCTATCAATACATTGGATAATCATGGCGACTTGACAGTAATCGGTAATCAGACTCCGCGTTATCGTTTCAATATCAATTTGGGATTGAGTTGGAAGAACTTTGATGTACGTGCCTTGTTTGAAGGTGTCTTGAAACGTGATTTGTGGCTTAGCAATGAAGTTTTCTGGGGATTCAGCGGTGTATGGAACAGCGCTATCAATGATTACCATGTTGATAATTCTTGGTCAGAAAGTAATCCTAACGCTTATTATCCGGTTCCGACATGGAGTAGTCGTAGTAGACAGACTCAGACAAAGTATCTGCAGAATGCATCTTATATCCGTCTGCGTGATTTGACTATCGGATATACACTTCCGAAGAAATGGCTGGAACCTGTCGGTATTTCTCAGTTGAAGGTCTTCTTCAGTGGACAGAACTTGTGGGAAGCTACAGGCTTGTATAAATATGTAGATCCGGATATGACTGGTAATACTTATCAGAAATCGTCAGATGGTATGGTCGGAACATTGAATTCAGATATGAAGAGTTATCCGTTCTGCCGTTCTTATTCATTCGGTATCAACTTAACATTCTAAAAAGATTTACGATTATGAAGAAAATAACTATATTGACAGGATGTCTGTTTACGATGGCATTGGCTAGTTGTGATTTCTTGGACAGAGAACCATTGGATGCCATCGGTAAGGACCAGTTCTTTACTACAGCCAATGCTACTGCACTGGAGCAATACTGTAACGATTTCTATCCGAAATTGATTGTTGGATATGGAGCCCCTAAGAGTTATGACTGGGGTATGCTGGGTGATGATTTTACAGGTGATGATGTTTTACCATGGGAACGTAATACTACCAGCTTTGGTTTGGCTACGGTTCCTTCAAGTGCTAACGATACTCAGTGGAAATGGGAAAATATCCGTGCATGCAATGATTTTCTAGCTAATTATGAACAGTCTCCGGAAAGTGATGAAGTAAAGCATAAATATGCCGGAATGATTCTTTTCTTCAAGACACTGGATTATTTTAACAAGGTTAAGGCTTATGGCGATGTACCTTGGTTTGAGAATGTGATGAATCCTGGGGATGAAGAAATGTACAAGGCTCGTGATTCTCGTGTATTGGTAATGGACAATATGCTTCGTGATATCAATCAAGCTATTGAATGGTTGCCTAAAAAGACGGATGTTACGTTGATTAGCAAGGATGCTGCGTTGGCCTTGAAAGCACGTATGTGTTTGTTTGAAGGTACTTGGCGTAAATATCATGGTATTGAGAATCCTGAGAAATTCTTGCAGGAAGCATACAGTGCCGCATGTGAATTGATGAAAGCTGAATATGGCTATTCTCTGTATCAGGGAACTAAACCTGGAACAGCTTATCATGAACTGTTCTGTTTAGCTGATCAGTCTACTAATTCGGAAGTCATCTTATCGAAGGCTTATGATCCGGGACTTGATAAAGGTAATAACCTTACCCGTCAGATTTTCGTAGGTGAGACCCCACTTGGTATGAGTAAGAATTGTGCAGATTCTTATTTGTGTGCTACTACAGGACTTCCTATTTCTTTGTGTAACTGCGAAGGGCATACGAAACATACGACTTTGATAGCAGAATTGGCTAACCGTGATCCACGTATGCTGCAGACTACAGCTACTCCTGATGTGACAGATACAGACCATTGTTATTATATGGGAGGAAAGGCTCCTAATATAGCAAATGTTACAGCAACTGGTAATCCGAGTAGATGTTCTACCGGTTATCCGATTGTGAAATTCTATAATGCTGCAGAGTATAGTGCTTCTCACTATCAGGGAACAGAAGATGCTCCTGTGTTCCGTTTAGGTGAAATCATGTTGATTCGTGCGGAAGCTGCTGCTGAATTAGGTACTATCACTCAGACTGATTTGGATGAGACTATCAATAAGTTGCGTGCACGTGTAGGATTCAATCATCCGCTGACACTGAATGTCGGATTTGATGATCCGGTTATTGCTGCTGCATATCCCAATGTTCAGGGAAGCAATCCTAAGTTAATTCGTGAAATTCGCCGTGAACGCCGGATTGAAATGTTCGCGGAAGGTGTACGCTATGACGATATCCGTCGTTGGGCTTGCGGTAATTTGTTGACTGCTCCTCGTTTGGGTATTATCATAGAAGGTGCCGGATATTCAGACGAAGAAATACAAGCACTGAAGGAAACTGTAGGTGTAAACGAAGACGGTGCTTTGACAATTTACGAAAAACGTTATGCCGGTCAGAGTCCGACTCCTGTTTTTGAAGATCCGAAACATTACTTGTCTCCTATTCCTACAGACGAAATCGGTAAAGCACCGAATTTGAAACAGAATCCAGGATGGTGATGTAGCAGATAAATAAATTTGATAGAAAAGATGTCCTAGCAAAAAATGTTGGGACATCTTTTTTTATGTAGCTAAGTTTCGTATCATTAGAATCTAAAATAGTAAAATATGATTATTTCTATCTTGGATTTTTATATTTAATTTGTAAATAAACAGCTATTTACTGACAATTCTTTATACGATGTTTGGCGGTAATTGTCAGTTTTCCTATCTTTGCCACAAAACTTTAAAATTTTAATTTATCTCTTATTATGAAAGGACACATCATTTCGTCTTTCTTTTTGATGGGGATTTTTGCTGCTTGTACTACTACTGTGAAACAGACGGCAGAGCCGGTTGATTACGCAGCCATGGTCAATCCTTTTATTGGTACAGATTTTACGGGAAATACCTATCCGGGGGCTCAGGCTCCTTTCGGTATGGTGCAGTTAAGCCCGGACAACGGGTTAGGTGGATGGAACCGGATTTCCGGATATTATTATCCGGACAGTACGATTGCCAGCTTCAGTCATACACATCTTTCTGGAACTGGCGCAGGCGATTTATATGATATTCCTTTTATGCCTGTAACATTGCCTTACAAAGAAGACAAGGAGAGTGGGTTGGGCATTTATTCCAAATTCTCTCACGCAGAAGAAAAAGCCAGTGCCGGTTATTATCAGGTGAAATTGCAGGATTATGATATCAATGTAGAGTTGACCGCTACGGAACGATGCGGTATCCAACGTTATACTTTCCCGAAAGCACAGGCTGCTGTTATCTTGAACCTGAAACGGGCATTGAATTGGGATTTTACCAATTGTTCTTCCGTTCAGGTAGTAGACTCTTGTACCATCGAAGGCTATCGTTTCTCTGAAGGATGGGCGAGAGACCAGCATGTCTATTTCCGTACCCGTTTCTCCAAACCGTTCAAATCTGTTCAGATGGACAGTACGGAAGTGAAGCTGAAAGGTCAGAAAGTCGGCATGGCATATGTGGCTCAATTCAATTTTGATACCCAAGCCGGTGATCAGCTTGTATTGGCTACCTCTCTTTCAAGTGTCAGTGCTGAGGGGGCAGCGAAAAATCTGCAGGCAGAAGCTCCACACAATGATTTCGACCGTTATGTAACTGAAGCCAAGGCTGAATGGAACAAACAGTTGGGTAAGATTGAAGTACAGGGCAATGATGCCGATGACAAGGTGAAATTTTATACAGCCTTGTATCACAGTATGCTTGCTCCGACTATCTTCAGTGATGTAGACGGTTCTTATCGGGGTGCCGATAAACAGATTCATCAGACAAACGGATGGGTGAATTACAGTACTTTTTCTTTGTGGGATACCTATCGTGCTTCTCACCCGTTGTTTACTTATACCGAACCGGAACGTACCAATGACATGATTAAGACGTTCCTGGCCTTTTATGAGCAACACGGACGTTTACCGTTGTGGCCGTTGTGGGGAGCGGAAACCGAAATGATGATCGGTTATCATGCAGTACCGGTAATTGTAGATGCTTATTTGAAAGGTATCGGTGATTTCGACGCTGAAAAGGCATTGGAAGCTTGTGTAGCATCAGCTGATATGGATAGTTATCGTGGAGTAGGTCTCTATAAGAAATACGGTTACATACCTTATAACTCTGCCATCAAAGGCGAAGAAAACTGGTCGATGTCCAAATCTCTGGAATATGCTTACGATGATTACTGTATTGCCCGCATGGCCGAAAAGATGGGAAAGACAGACATTGCCAAGCGTTTCTATGACCGTTCTCAGAATTATCGCAAACTCTTCAATCCGGAAACCGGGTTCATGCAGCCGAAGGATGATAAGGGAAAATTCATTCCTGATTTCAATCCGGATGATTACACTGAATACATCTGCGAAAGCAATGCCTGGCATTATCTCTGGTCTGTACAGCAGGACCCGAAAGGTCTGATGGAATTGCTGGGGGGACAAGACAAGTTTGAAGAGAAACTGGACAGCATGTTTACGCATCATCCGGCATCCGATGAAGAACTTCCGATATTCAGTACCGGAATGATTGGTCAGTATGCACACGGCAATGAACCTAGTCATCATGTAATTTATCTGTATAACCTGACACGCAGTCCGTGGAAGACACAACAGTATGTCGCTAAGGTAATGCAGGAACTTTACCTGAACGAACCGGGTGGTATCTGTGGTAACGAAGACTGCGGACAGATGTCGGCATGGTATGTCTTCAGTGCGATGGGATTTTATCCGGTAGACCCGGTAAGCGGTCAGTATGAAATGGGTACACCGCTCTTCCCGGAACTGAAACTGCATCTCAATAACGGAAAGACCTTTACCGTCCTGGCTCCGAATGTAAACAAACAGAATATCTATGTACAGTCTGTCAAGGTGAACGGACAGGTCTACGACAAGACCTACCTGACTCACCAGCAGATTATGGATGGTGCGACCGTTGAATTTGAAATGGGTCCTCAACCGAAAAAATAAATTGATTCTCTGGAAAAACAGTTATGAAGAAGACATTCAAACACTATAAAAATCGGGCAGTTCGCTACTTTTCTGTTCTTTTGGTAGCAGGAGGCTGGTTGGCTGCCTGTGCACCGGCCGAACAGACTACGGTGGATTACACCGTTTATGTGGACCCGTTCATCGGAACCGGCGGACACGGACATACTTTCCCGGGACCGGTTGTTCCGCGGGGTATGATACAACCTGGTCCGGATACCCGTCTCTATGATTGGGATTCCTGTTCCGGTTATTATTATAACGATTCGACTATCAATGGTTTTTCTCATAACCGTTTGAGCGGTACAGGGTGTTGCGATTACGGCGATGTCCTGTTGATGCCGACGGTAGGAGAGCAACGTTATGAACCGACTGGTTCGGCCAGTCAGCAGATGGCCTATTGTTCTGCTTTCTCACACGAAAAGGAAGTGGCTGTGCCGGGATATTATTCCGTATTTCTGGACCGTTATCAGGTACAGGCGGAACTGACCTCGACTACTCGTGCCGCTATTCATCGTTATACCTTCCCGGAAAGTACCGAAGCCGGTTTTATCCTCGATTTGGATTATAGCCTCCAGCGGCAGATTAATCGGGATATGGTGATTGAAATCCTGAACGATTCTACTATCCAAGGCCATAAGCGGACTATTTACTGGGCATTCGACCAGCCGATTTATTTCTATATGCAGTTCTCGAAGCCTTTCACTACCCATACATTAGTGACCGATTCGGCTGCGTTGGACAAAGGAGGTGAACTTTTGCCGCAGATGAAGGCTTTGCTCCGTTTTGACCGTACCCAAGCCGATGAACAGGTGTTGGTAAAAGTTGGTCTGTCTTCTGTAGACGCGGCAGGTGCAAAGGCCAATGTGGAAACCGAAATTCCTGACTGGAATTTTGATAAGGTACGGCAGGCGGCTCATGAGGCTTGGAATAAGGAACTGGCTGCCATTGATGTGAAGACAACCTTGGATGACCATCGGACCATCTTCTATACCGGTATGTACCATGCCATGATTGCACCGACGGTATTTACAGATGTCGATGGACGTTACTTTGGTATGGACCATCAGATTCATCAGGTAGAACCTGGAGAAGAGTATTATACCATCTTCTCGTTGTGGGATACCTTCCGTGCCGTTCATCCGTTGCTTTCCATTATTCGTCCGGAACTGAACGAGGCCTTTATCCGTTCGTTGATTAAGAAGAGCGAAGAAGGAGGTATCTTCCCGAAATGGGATATGGCTTCCAATTATACAGGTACCATGATTGGTTATCACGCTGTTTCGCTGATTGCGGATGCCTATACCAAAGGTTACCGGAATTTCGATGTACAAAAAGCTTACAAGGCTTCGCTTCGGGCAGCAGAATACGATACCACAGGTATCAAATGTCCGGACTGGATGATTCCGTATGTCATGCCGAAAGCCCGTTATTACAAGAACACAATCGGCTATGTACCTTGCGACAAGGATAACGAAGCGGTGGCCAAGGCATTGGAATATGCTTACGATGACTGGTGTATCGCTGTTCTGGCTAAGGAACTGGGCGATTCGGCCAACTATCAGAAATACCAGAACTTTGCCAAGGGGTATCAGACCTATTATGACAAGCAGACGGGGTTCATGCGTGGACTGGATTCGCAACGGAAATGGCGCGAACCGTTCAATCCGAATGCTTCCAATCATCGGAATGATGATTATTGCGAAGGAAATGCCTGGCAATGGAGTTGGTTTGTTCCGCACGATCCGGAAGGGTTGATGGAACTGGTAGGTGGACGTGATGAGTTTGTGCGTAAGTTGGATGAACTCTTTACAACCGACGCAAAACTGGAAGGAGAAGAAGTTTCTGCGGATATTTCCGGACTGATTGGTCAGTATGCACATGGTAACGAACCAAGTCACCATATCACGCATTTCTATAATTATGCGGGCTATCCGTCGAAGACTCAGGAACTGGTGGATAAGGTGTTGCAAACTCTTTATTTTGATGATCCGAATGGACTGTCAGGTAATGAAGATTGCGGACAGATGTCTTCCTGGTATATATTGAATGCCATGGGATTCTATCAGGTATGTCCGGGTAATCCGGTTTATTCCATCGGTCGTCCGCTTTTCGATGAGGTGACGATTCATTTGCCGAACGGTAAGGACTTCCGGATTCAGGCAAAAAACAATTCATTGAAAAACAAATATGTGAAGTCGGCTGTACTGAACGGAAAAGTTTTGGAGAAACCTTTCTTTACACACCAGGAACTGGTAGAAGGCGGTACATTGGTTTTCGAAATGACAGATCAGCCTGCTGAATGGAATTCAATTAAATAAACAATAGACGCTATGAAAAAATTATTCATGTTAGCATGTTTGCTGTCTTTGGCTCTTTGGGTGAAGGCGGCAAAGGATTACACCCAGTATGTCAATCCGATGATGGGTACTGAGTCAACTTTCGAGTTGTCTACAGGAAATACGTATCCGGTCATAGCTATGCCGTGGGGAATGAATTTCTGGACTCCCCAGACAGGTAAGATGGGCGATGGCTGGCAGTATATGTACACGGCTACCAAAATCCGTGGGTTCAAACAGACTCACCAGCCGAGTCCGTGGATTAACGATTTCGGGCAGTTCTCGTTGATGCCGGTAGTAGGAAAACCGGAATTTGATGAGAACAAACGTGCCAGCTGGTTCTCTCATAAAGGAGAGGAAGCACATCCGTATTATTATAAGGTATATCTGGCCGATTATGATATAGTGACCGAAATGGTTCCTACAGACCGTGCGGCCATGTTCTGTTTCACTTTCCCTGAAACAGAAGATTCTTATGTGGTCATCGATGCGTTCGACAAGGGGTCTTCCATCACGGTTATCCCTCAGGAAAACAAAATTGTAGGTTATTCTACCAAGAATAGCGGTGGTGTGCCCGACAACTATAAGAACTATTTCGTGGTAGTGTTTGATAAACCGTTCACTTATCAGGCAACTTTTTCTGATTCTACCTTACACGAAAAGGTATTGGAACAGACTGGCAACCATACCGGTGCCGTTATCGGTTTCAAGACAGCCAAGGGTGAAAAGGTACATGCCCGTGTAGCTTCTTCATTCATCAGTCTGGAACAGGCAGAACTGAATCTGAAAGAGTTGGGTAATGACAATCTGGAAACATTGGCACAGAAAGGTAAGGATACCTGGAACGATGTGCTGAGCCGTATCGAAGTCGAGGGAGGAACATTGGATCAGTACCGTGTATTTTATACCTGTCTGTACCGTTCTTTGCTGTTCCCTCATAAATTCTATGAAATCGACGCGAACGGTCAGGTGGTTCACTACAGTCCGAACAATGGTCAGGTATTGCCGGGATATTACTATACCGGTACCGGTGTATGGGACACATTCCGTTGTCTGTTCCCGTTATTGAATCTGTTCTATCCGTCAGTAAATAAGGAAATGCAGGAAAGCTTCCTGAATGCTTACCGTGAAAGCGGTTTCTATCCGGAATGGTCAAGTCCCGGTCATCGCGGATGTATGGTGGGTAACAATACAGCTTCTGTATTGGCCGATGCTTATCTGAAAGGAGTCTGTGTAGACGACACCAAGACCATGTGGGAAGGTCTGATGGCTGCCGTAAACGGTGTTCATCCTACGGTTAGTTCTTCCGGTCGTCTGGGTTATGAATATTACAACAAGTTGGGTTATGTACCTTACGATGTGAAAATCAACGAAAATGCGGCACGTACCCTGGAATATGCATACGATGACTGGTGTCTGTATCAGCTGGCCAAGAAACTGGACCGTCCGAAGAAGGAAATCAATCTGTTTGCGAAGCGTGCCATGAACTACAAGAACCTGTTCGACCCTGAGACCAAGCTGATGCGCGGAAAGAACGAGGACGGTACGTTCATGAAACCTTTCTCTCCGCTGAAGTGGGGCGATGCCTTTACGGAAGGTAACAGCTGGCACTATACCTGGTCTGTCTTCCACGACCCGCAAGGACTTATCGACTTGATGGGAGGTAAGGAGACCTTCGTACAGATGATGGACTCAGTATTCAATGTACCGCCTTTGTTTGATGACAGCTATTATGGTTTCGTGATTCACGAAATCCGTGAAATGACGGTGATGAACATGGGTAACTATGCACACGGCAACCAGCCTATCCAACACATGATTTATCTGTACAATTATGCCGGTCAGCCGTGGAAGGCCCAGTACTGGCTCCGTCAGGTAATGAACCGGATGTACACTCCGACTCCGGACGGTTATTGTGGTGATGAGGATAACGGACAGACTTCTGCCTGGTATGTATTCTCTGCCATGGGCTTCTATCCGGTTTGTCCGGCATCCGATCAGTATGTTTTGGGTGCTCCGCTCTTCAAGAAAGCCACTCTGCATTTCGAGAATGGTAAGTCAATGGTTATTGAAGCTCCGGCCAACTCGGATACCAACATTTACCTGAACAAGCTTCAGATTAACGGTCAGGAAAGTACAAAGAATTACATCGATTTCGAGACCTTGCGGAACGGTGGCCGTATGGAATGCGAAATGACAGACCGTCCGAATAAGCAACGTGGTGTAAATGATGCGGACTTCCCGTATTCATTTACAAATGAACTGAAGAAAAAATAATTCTGATGATTCCTGTTTCCCTGTATCTTACCGTATGGTAATGTGATGGGGTACATTTTTAAATTTGATATGAATGAGTCTTCTGCTTGGTGAAGTGGAAGGCTCATTTTTTTCGGAGGAGTGGAAGACTGTAAAGCGGTAAATAGATATACAGGTATGAGGCTTTGGGGAACGTCTGTTCAAGCCAGGAAAAACATCCGTTTATTTTGATTGAAACGAACGGACATCTCTATCAAAACATGCTCATGTTTTTAATGAAACGTCTAGATGTTTTGTTTATTGTGTATTTTGTTGTGTGAGGAGAATCAGTCTGAAAATTTCTCTGTTTCGTTGAAGATACCTTCGGATGCTTCCGAGGGGGTAGTGTATGATATCAAGCAGATATTGCGCAAAGGATATATGCTTCGGTTAAACCTTGTGCAAGGTTTACAGAACTGACAGGAATAGGATAACAGATATTCAAGAGTAGGACCGGATAAAATAAAAAAGGAGGCATTCGCCTCCTTTTTTATTTATGCTATGAATGATTGTTCATGCTTATTTGTCGCCACGGATAGCTGCGATACCCGGCAGAATCTTTCCTTCGATAGCTTCCAGCAAAGCACCACCACCTGTAGAGATGTAAGATACCTGATCAGCCAAACCGAACTTGTTGATACAAGCTACAGAGTCACCACCACCGATCAGAGAGAAGGCACCTTCTTTAGTAGCTTCAGCGATTGCTTCAGCGATTGCTTTAGAACCACCTGCGAAGTTATCCATTTCGAATACACCGGCAGGACCGTTCCACAGGATAGTCTTGGCACCCTTGATGGCAGCCTTGAATTCTTCGCGAGTCTTAGGACCTGCATCCAGACCCATCCATCCGTCAGGAATATTCTTAGTCGTCGCAAACCTGAGTGTTGCAGTCGTTAGCGAACTTGTCGGCAGCGATACAGTCACAACCCAATACCAGGTTTACACCTTTATCTTTAGCTTTTGCGATGATATCAAGAGCCAACTGGAGTTTGTCGTCTTCTACCAGTGAGTTACCGATCTTACCGCCCTGAGCTTTAGCGAATGTGAATGCCATACCACCACACAGAATCAGGTTATCAACCTTATCCATCAGGTTTTCGATGATACCAATCTTAGTAGATACCTTAGAACCACCCATGATAGCGGTGAACGGACGTTTGATGTCTTTCAATACGTTG